>JAEAME010000555.1_pt1 | contig 36861 bp, 31 predicted proteins | sample 8958731 | NCBI WGS metagenome assembly JAEAME01 (sample SAMN16933194, study PRJNA681113) | bioreactor sludge metagenome | isolation source: anerobic bioreactor sludge (Control) | place: India:Bengaluru | collected 2018-10-24
TGTGTTTCATCATCACCCGCTTGTGCGACAGTAGTGTCGGGAACTTCAGTATCGTCTCTCGTGGAGCAGGATACTGCAAATACAAGTATAAGCAGGACGAGTAAGCCGCAAAGACTATTTTTGAAAGTAAACCGTTTTGTCATGGCACACTCCTTGACTGATTATTATTTAACATATACACTGAGATTTTACATCACTCATTCATATTATAAATAAATCCAGATGTTCTGTCAACGACTTACGGCAGATAAATACATTAATGCCTCAAAATGCCCTTAAAACATGAGCATTTAGATGAATGTTAGTAATTCAATCTTAATGGTATTACTATTGTAGAGAACCTGATGTAGTCCAACTGTACAAGATTTTCATTTCCGCTTATTAACATTATTATTATAAAGTAATTCTTACCCCAGCCAAGAATACCGCAGAGAGCTTCCCTTTTGGTTGTAACTCCATGTGATCAAGCGTCTTCAGCAAAAGCAGATAATCGAACTGTGAAATGTGGCCGACTTCGTCAAGCAGCCGAGACAGCTCCGCCGCACGATATCGCACCAGAGCGTCTTCGCGGACGATATCGGCGAGAGCATATTTGTGCCAGTCGTCCGGATTTACTCCGACGTTATCAGCGGCATTAATGTGAATCAGCATATTTCTCAACCTCAGGCGCAAGGTACAATAAATCCTCGCCCCAGAGTTCAGTGTTTCCAAGGATCTCTGACACCGATGATTTTTTCATGATGGCGGTGATCTCGGGGTCGTCGTTCGTCATGTCGGTTTTATAGAAATCAATCAGCTTTGCGAAGGAGAAAAGCAGCTTCTCCGGCATTTTCCCGGTAGTTCAACGAATTGACCGACGAAGCGCAACAGGCTTCAAGGCAGGCAATGGATATAGCGGGTGTTACCGCAGACAGCCGCCAGGGAACTGAAAAGCTGCGGGACTTTAAAGCAACAGGCACAAAAGGCTTATTGGAGTGCAAGATACAGTCGATAATAATACCGCAGCTGGATGACCATGTGCTGCGCGAAGCGAATCACTACCTGTGCATAATGGGTATGTGCCAAAACTAGGACGATTAAACGAATATGGGAATCGTCCCACGGTAACATAGAATGAAAGCCCAACTGCCGCTACCGAAGATCTGAACAATAAAACATAAATTAATGTAGAATTCGTATTAACTATACAGAAATAAACAGGCGAAAACCTTTGGTTTTCGCCTTTGCCTTTATTATCACCAGTTCATAATAACGGCTGCCCCTGTCTGAACTCTGTCGGTGTAATTTTCCTGTGGTACTTATAAAATTTCAAAAAGCTTTGGATGCTGAAAAATCCGCATATTTCTGCAACCTGTGAAAGGCTGTATTGCGGATCGGACAGCAGTTCCTCAATATATGAGAGCCGTACCGACAGAATATAATCTTTGAGATATATGCCCTCATGCTGATAGAATAGTCTCGATATATAATCACTGCTGTAAAAGAACTGGCGGGCAATCTCATTGACTGTAATGTTCCGGTCGCGGTTCTTTTTTATCCAGTCCAACAGAGACCCCATAATAAAATTCGGGTGATGTTCCTTACCTGTCAGCGATTGCCACGATGTTTCCATCAGTAAAAGCCGCGCAATATAATCCATACCCTCGGGTGGGTATCCGATTACTTTTTTATACTTCAGCAGCATTTCATACAGCTCGTAAATTCTAAGGATGTACTGCGGGGCAAAATGTTTGGGAATATTCTTCGGGATCGGACCGTTGAAGAGTAAATAATAAAAGGCTGTGGGAACCTCGGACGCGCGGTATCCCATACTGGGAAGGCCATGCTCCAAAAGCAGTACTTCGCCCTGTTTGACGATATGCTTGATCCCGGCTTCCTCCATATAAATAACGCCTTCAGTGACAGCAATCACGTTACTCGCTGCATTATCGGGTCGTTGACGGTGACGCCAGTCGGGTCTATGCGTCTGAATATATCCGGCAAGATAATATTTATTATTAATAAAATCATTCATACAGCTCCTTGCCAAAAGCCCTTTTCAGCATCAGGGCACTATGGAAAATTATCGGAAATTGGGATAAGGAAAATACCCTTTAGCAATTAAATTATAAATTAAATAGGTTATGTTGTCAAGTATCCTTACATATCAAACAGCAAGCATATCGGAACAAAATATCGGATATTCGTACTTGAATGACTAAAAACCGTTATGCTATAATTAATCAGATCAAGTAGTGCTGAATGGAGTGGGTATGGTATCGGATAAGGTTCGTTTATTATCAAATGTAATTAACATTGCCATATTGCTTTCGGTTGCACTTTTTATACTCGTCTCGTGCGGGAATAACCTGCCTTCTTCCGGTGATACAACCGCTGATGCAACGGGTGGTGAAACAAAAAATGACAACTGCCTAAGTATTATTGCCAACGGGCAGAGTGGTTATGTTATCGTCCGGCCTGACAATGCTTCTCCGGATGAAATAAAAGCTGCAGTAATGATTCGGGATGCAATCAAGGAATATACCGGAGTTGAGCTGGCGTTGAAAAACGACTTTACAAGCGGCAGCATAAAAGCGGCACGTTTTGAAATTTTGGTAGGCAAAACGCAACGCATCGAAAGTGTCGGGGAAGCCGAGCAGTTACGGTTCAGCGATTACGTAGTCAATATCATCGGAGATAAACTGGTGATAACCGGGGGAAGCGGCAGCGCGACGATTACCGCGGTTGAAACTTTTATTAAAAAGTACCTGAATGGTAAAGCTGACAGTCTGATATTCACTCAAGAAATGTGTTTTGAGTCTGTTACCGATTATCCTGTCTCAGCTCTTAAAATCAACGGGGTTGATATATCCGAATTTGTTATTGTACGCCCGGGAGACGGAAACGATTCCGACATTTATTCAGCCGAACAGCTCCGTCTGGCTGTACTCGCTTTGTGCGGGGTTAATCTTAATGTGTCTGCCGACAGCAAAAAAGCATCCGGACATGAGTTGATAGTCGGAAACACCAACCGGGGCGGACTATTCCCTGATTCAGATGCGGTAATCCGAGCATCCGGGGGTTCGGTCCTGATTGCCGGGGCAGACAGTTTTAATACAAGGTACGCCACCGACGCTTTTATATCAGAATACCTGGCCGAAGGAAACATTGTGGATAAGGAACTTGATATAAAAATTTCCGAGCAAACCATCCCGGCAGGTGAGAACAGGCGCTCAGTTATGAGTTTCAACATCCTGAGTTATGTGATGAAATCCGAAACTCCCCAGCGGGCCGAACTCGTGGTTTCGGAAATACTTAAATACATGCCCGATAGCGTAGGATTGCAGGAGGTGTCGGCTGACTGGATGCCGATTCTTGAAAAATGCCTTGCAGAATATTACGATTATGTGGGTGAATCCAACGACTCAGGCGGTCAGAACTGGCGCAACGTAATTTTTTATCGCCGGGACAAACTGAAAGTTCTTGACACACAGACACGCTGGCTCTCCTCAACCCCGTCCAAAGTCTCAAAGTTCAGTTACTCGAACCAGTACCGCATCTTGACTTGGGCGGTATTTGAAGACATTGAGAGCGGCGAGGTGTATGCTCACTTCAATACTCATATGGATTATGAGGAGGAGGCGAGGTCCCCGCAGCTGAACGTCCTTTTGAACTTGTTAGACAATTGCGGGTATCCGATAGTTCTGACCGGTGACTTCAACTTTGCCGAGTCCTATAAAACTTATTACAGTACACTGACTTCCGGTAAAATGCATGACTCAAAATACGCAGCGGTTGAACATGATACTTCGCCGACCTGCGGTAAATCCATAATCGATTATTGCTTTGTCACTTTGGAAACGGTCAATATCTATAAACAATTTGTTATAACCGACAGTACTGCTTCCGACCACAATGCAGTTTTTACTGAGTTTTCTATAATAAATAAAAATACATAAAGGAGTATACAATGAAATCAGCAATAAAAATCCTCTCACTCATTACATCAGCAGTTTTATTAATCAGCGCTGCATCCTGCGTAAACGCACCGTCGGATGAGAATCCCCAAACCGGTGAGACGTCCAGGGAGGAAGAAACAACCGAAAATCCATATGATAGCAACGGCTTTCTTAAGGATGACCTGCCCGATACACTTAATTATGGAAACTATGATTTCCATGTACTCGGCTGGGAAACCCCGTTCAGCGAATTTGATGTCGAAGTCACAACCGGTGATACAATTAATGATTCGCTTTATGAGCGGAATCGTTCTGTCGAAGAAAGGCTTGGCGTCAAGCTGAATTATACGCTCATCCCCGGTGATAATGCAAAGCAGACAGATTTTGTGAACACGGCGATGGCAAGCATTATGTCCGGGAGCGGAGAGTATGATCTCATCGGCAGTTACAGCATGTGCGCCGGAACTCTCGCGGCTCAGGACGGAATTCAAAATCTGCTTGACCTTCAGTATTTGGATTTTTCCAAGCCGTGGTGGTCCGAATCTCTTATCGGATACTCCACAGTCGGCGACAAGCTCTACTTTGTTACCGGAGACATATCTAATATGTTTTTGTATAACTTATATTTTCTGACTGTTAATAAAGGCATGTTGACCGACAACAATCTTAACGATCCGCGTGAGATGGTTAAGGACGGAACATGGACCATAGATAAAATGATTGAAATGACAACAGGCGTTTACAATGACCTGAATGGCGACGGGAAGGTCGGCGAAAACGATGTATACGGCTTTGTTTTCTACGGTTCGGTTCATGCCGATTGCTGGATTGCCGCGTCGGGAATCAGTATGGCGAAATCGGATACTGAAGGAAAAATAAGCTTATCTGATGAGTTCACAGGCGAGGCAACCGTAAATCTGATCACTAAGTTAAACAGCTGGCTCTGGAACACAAATGACGCCGTTTATGATACGAAAAACGGATATACGACTATAAAATCAGGAAATGCGCTCTTTAGTGCTGTTGCCGGAAGTACAATAAGCGGGTTCCGCGATATAAATTGGGTTTATGGCGTTCTCCCGTATCCGAAATCAAGCGATTATGCTAGCTCATACCGCACCAATCTCGGCTTTGCATATACGAATTACTGTATACCAAGCAATGCGCCAGACGCCGACATGAGTTCCGCAGTTCTTGAGTGCCTTGCCTCTGAAAGCTACCGCATTTCAAGCAACGCGTTGTTCGAGACAGCCTTTAAGTGCAAGTATTCAAATGACAGTCTGGATGCAGAAATGTTCGATATTATAAAAACCAATATATATGTTGACATGAACAGAGTTTTCAGCAGCAGCTTTACCTGGTCCCAAAGTGCCGTAGCTCTGTTCCGGAACTGTATTACCGGAAACTCAAATGACTGGATATCTAAAATCGATAGCAATAAGAAGTACATAAACGAAATACTCGCAAATATTTCAAATAACCTGCAATAAGTCCTAGGTCAATATGTTTTATCAATTATTAAAGCCCCTGAACGTATCAGGGGCTTTTGTATATTTTTGCCGGGTACTCCACGCATTAACTAAGAAGATTCATTTCAATTGAATATTGATATAAAAATTATTATATAATGTTGGTAGAAAGTTCCCAGAAGAGAGGAACGTAGACACAACATAAAACAGTAATTTATGAAGAAAGTATTAATTAAGGGAAGAACCACAATATATTGTAGATTGCGGATGCGTCATATCTTCCGACCACCGGATCATAATACCTGCTCTGCAGGTAATACAGCCCCGTTTCGGTGTCGTAGTAATACCCTCTGTATCTGAACGGATTGATTGTGCCAAGGCCTTCCACGGTCTCATTTATGGTGTGATTTCCCCACGCATCGTATAAATATACCGCCTTCAGGATACCCGACGCGTCATATATATACATTATGTTGCGCTGCAGGTCCTTGCCGTAGTAATACATGGCGCCGTTATACTTGAAAGCGCAGATACCGTCGATACCGTAATAGTAATATATCGTTCCGGACGGTCTTGTCTCGCTGAGTATTGTTGTGCCGTCAAGGTTGTAGGAGGCTATGGTTGCGTCAGTAACGGGATTGTATTTTCTTGTTCTTATACCTTCGGCATTGTAGCTGGAGGCGAGGTTCGTGCCGTAGCTCTTAAGCAGCCTTATTCTCTCCCAGGTAAGAGTGTTTCCGCGGTATGTCGTCGGATTTCCGAGGGTATCATACACACATGACGCACAATTGTTCGTTTTCCGTAAGTACATCAGTGATATTGTAGTTGTAGTCGTTGAATGTAGCCGTATAGAATTTTCATACTATACGGCTACTTTTCAGAGTGGCTATGTTAAAGGTTCATTGATAATTTTAATTTGTTAAAGGTTAATGATGGCATCCGGGTTGTATTTTTCTGCAAAACATATAATAACTTCTATGTTTTTTTCGGTTGGGCATATATACCAAGGGCCTTTTTTCTTTTTATTTATACCCCCATGACTTCGAGTTTGATCTATTTCTGTATATATAACAATCCACTCTTTATAAATAATGCTCATACCTGCTGTTCCGGTTGCCAATTTTTCAATTTGTATCCTTTTTATTTCAGGCCAATAAATGGTTTTTATTTTATTTAGAACACAATTTATTTCTATGCCGTTTTCTGATATAATGGCTGTCTGATAATAGTTAAATATTAAAACAATAAATATTATAAATAATAATGAAAATAAGGTTATCCAAATGTATTTAATTATTATTTGATCAGGAGGAGTTTCAAAAAATATTAATGGTAGAACAATCATAAGAATTGTTAAAAAAGCAAAAAAAGCAAATTGATAATAACTCCACTTGTATTGAATTTTAATTGTTATATTTTTCATTTTAGTACCACCCTGATAAAGAACTTGAAACAATTGCTGTATATATCCACGCGCTTCGTTCAGTTGTATCCATAACTACTGTTTTAAAAAAGTCTTTGGACATGCCTTTAAATATATTGACAGACCAACCGCCATAAGAATTATGGCCCATGTCCATCGGTTTAACACCATGTGTAATCATGTAGTCTTGTATCGCAAGACTTCTGCTTTTATTTGAAGCAATATTCATAACTTTATTTGTAAGATGACTTATACATAAGTAAATTGAAGCACTTGATTTCTTCACGCTTTTCTATGCCGAGGTATCCGGAATCACCATATACCACCTCGTCGTCATCCCGAATCAATTTACTTGTTTCTGTAATGTCGTGTTAGTTGGCGGGAGTGACGGTCATTGAGTGACAAACCCGCTGCCGGCGTCAACGCCAATATGAGTTTTCATGCCAAATCGCCATTCGTTACCCTTTTTGACCTGATGCATCTCCGGGTCACGTGCTTTTTCTTCATTTTTGGTGAAAGGGGAGACGTTGATAATGGTGGCATCCACAATTTTTCCGCCACGCATCATGTATCCGCTTTGTTCAATTACATATTTGATGGCTCGGAAAAGCTGCTCTCCGATACCGCTTTGCTCCATCATGTGATGTAACTTCAGGAGCGTCGTTGCGTCCGGAACCTGTTCATCAATAAAGTTGATTCCCATAAATTTGCGAAAAGCATAGCTGTCGTATATCGCATCTTCCACGCCCTCGTCCGACAGATTGAACCAGATTTGCAGCAGGTACATCCGCAGCATCGTCATAATGCCGCGGGTTGGGCGTCCGCGTTTTCCGTCCGGATAATGCGGTTTTATATATTCCGCCCATTCCTCCCACGGTATGATGCTGTCCATTGCGTCAAGAAATTTCTCGCGCTTTGTTGTTTTCTTTCGTCCGCTGTATTCTATATCGCTGAATGTCATCTGACTCATTTCGCTTACCGCCATGCCTTTTATTGCTTATATTATACCATGGTTTTGGACTGTGTGTAAGGGCGATTAAATCAGCGTTTCCTTCGTTTTATTTATACCATTGAGCCTGAGCTCGGTACATTTCAGCATACACTCCATTAGCGCTCATAAGCTCCTCGTGGCTTCCGTCCTCAACAATTCTGCCGTTCCGGAATACCAGAATACGGTCTACAACTGAGGTTATACCAAGACGGTGAGATATAAGGACTGTTGTCCTTTTACCGGTGATTTTTGAGAAATCCCTGTAGAGCCTTGCTTCAGCCAACGGGTCGAGTGAAGCGGTCGGCTCGTCAAGTATCATGATTTTCGCGTCCGAGCGGTAAGCCGCGCGGATGAGTGAAACCTTCTGCCACTGTCCCTCGGAGAGGGTGTTCGAGTTCTTGGAGTAAACCCCAATCGTTGTGGACAGCCCCAATTCCTGTTCGCTTATAACGTCCAGCGCATTGACAGACGACGCGACACCGAGTATTTCATCGTCAGTCGCCCTGCGCGACTTGTCAGAAACGGTGATGTTCTCGCGAAGTGTTATCTCATATTTCCCGAACTTCTGAAAAACCACTGAAATTGCTTTTCTCGCCGATGGGATATTTCCTTTGAGAGGCTTCCCGCCGATATAAATATTGCCGGAGCCCGGATCAAAAATCCCACAGAGCAGGCTGATAAAGGTTGATTTTCCCGAGCCGTTGTCACCGACTATGGCGATTTTCTCGCCGTCCCGGATGCTGACATTTATATTGTCGAGTACAAGCGCATCTGTGTTCGGGTAAGCAAACGAAACATTCTCGAATCTTATTGAACCGTCCTGCACTGCCACGGCGGCAGCATCATTCGGTTCGCGTTCAAGTTTATCAAGGCTGAAGAACTCTTTCATATACGGTACATCGTTTACAAACTGAATTATGCCTGTAAAAAGCGCCGCGGTGACCTCCTGCATCTGTCCCGATAAGGTGTAGGTCAGGGTGAAAAGTCCAAGACCAAGCGCCGGATTTCTATAGATTTCATTCGCAGCTATGAGAAGCACTGCAATATATACTACACTGCGGAGCAGGTCGGCGGCAGTATTGTATTTCACATGTTTTTTTATCATCTTGTTCTTTTTACCGCAATAGTCATCGGCGATGGCGCGCCAGCGAGCCTTGAGGTAGTCGAAAAGTCCGTAATGGCGAACCTCCTGTATGGCTGCTTTATCGGCGCACAGGAAGAAATAATGGATAACGAGCAGACCTTCTTCTGTACATTTTGTTCGCCATCGGAAGTTTTCGTCTTTTTGCTGCCATGCCAGAATTAGGGCGGGGACAGAGGTCACAAGTATTACCAGAATTATATATGGATTAACATCCCAGAGCGCAATCGAAACCGATATGAATGTTATTATGCGCTGGGCAATACCAATTATGTTATTCATGCTCCCGGCGACCTGATAACCGGCATATGAATCGGCGAATTCGGTCCGTTCGCTGAAGCGGTCATAATTTTCAATGTACTTGTAGCGCACGTTACATTTATGACGCATTACAGTCTTTTTTATATACTGTGATATTTTAATTCGGTCTGTTTCCCTTGTGTAGTCCCGGATACTGTTGAATACTGTCTGCGTGATAAACAGTGAGACAACAAGCCCGAAGATACCAAGCGAAGTCCTAAGTGTTGCGGAGTCCGGGCTGCCTGTCAGCGTTTGCAACGCATCAGTCAAGCTGGCAAGCGAACGCGAAACGAGAACCGGCAAAAAGGCTGCAGCAAAGCCCAGCAGGCTTATTATAAGTGAAAAAATTCCCTTGTTCTGAATGCTGATTTTAAGTGCACGGGCAATGACTTTTATATTATTCTTCATTCTTAGAGCCTCCTGCTGACGCTGTATCATACCATTCGGCCTGCTGATTGAAGAAGTCGGCGTATATTCCGTTTTTAATCATCAGCTCATCATGTGTGCCGACCTCGGCAAGCTGGCCTTCGTTCAGTACGAAGATGCGATCGGCAAGGCGTGCGAAACCGACACGGTGTGAAATAAGTATGGCAGTTCTGCCGTTGACCTTTGCCTTTATATTGTTGAACTGCTCCATTTCTGCAATAGGGTCGAGCGCCGAAGCCGGCTCGTCAAATATAAGTATGTCTTTATCGCTCATATGCGCTCGTGAGGCCGCGACTTTCTGGTTTTCTCCGCCCGAAAGTATGGCTCCGTCTTTTTTTATTGTTTTCTTAAGCCACTTTTCAAACCCTTCAGGAAAACGGGCGAGGATTTTTGAAGCGCCGCCCTTTTCTATAGCATCTTTTATAGCTGCTTCATCCTTGAGCTTTTTTAAATCACCGAAGCCGACATTCTCACGGAGCGATGCATGGAATATGTAGAAATCCTGAAAGAACATTCCGACCATACGCGTCACAGTTCCGGGCGTGTATTCTGAATAGGGTTTGCCGCATAAATAAAGTTCTCCAGAGACGGGGCGGAAAAGCTCGACGAGCAGCTTTACAAGGGTTGATTTACCCGAGCCGTTCGCTCCGACAAGAGCGATAGTTTCACCTTTTTTGATCTGAAAGTTGAGGTTTTTGAGTACAAGCCGTTTATCATCGTATGAAAATGAGAGGTTCTTTGCTTCAAAAACGATACCGCTGTCTGACGGAACAGGAAGAGGTGTCATGTCGCTTTCCGCCTGTTTTGGCACATTCTGAATAAATCTGCGCTGGCGGTCTAGCGCATAGAGCCCGCGGTCGGCTTCAAGTATTCCGCCTGAGATCTGTTTTGCGTCATCCGACATATTCTGTCCGAGCATATAAAGCATCAGGAACACATCAACCGAGAGAGTTCCCACTGAAATCATAAAGATTGAATAGAGCAGCATACCTGAAATACAGATGTAAATACCGATTCCGCTGAGAAATGATAAAATAAACTTTATAACTGCCATATGCCGGTCGATTGCCATGATCTCACCGTATGAACGCTCCCACTGACCGACCATATCGTCGGCTGTATCATAAATTCTGAGCTCACGTGCGATTCCAGGCGACATTACCGCCTCGCGGAAATATTTTTCCCTCGCGTCTGCCCCTCTGTATTTTTCTTCGTGTGCTCTCATCTTCTCAGTCATTATCATATTGAGAATTATCACAGCACAGATATAGAACGCTGATATCAGGCATAATACCGGTGAAACCGAGCCTGCGACCACAAGCAGCGAGATTGTTCCGATGAGCTTTGATATAACAATACAACCGCAGCTCATAAAATCGGTCAGCGAGCCGCCGCGCCGCACAACCCAATGGTATTCATCATAATATTCTTTGCCGAGAAGAGTTTTAAGCTCTACCTGACGTACGCAGTCCATCATTTCTTCTTCCATGCCGAAGTAATATTTGTCGTACATCACGCTGTAGAGGAGATCGTTGTTTATGCGCTTTGAAACTCCGAGCAGTACGAGTACAATTCCGAGTTTGAGAATTTCAGGCCAGGTATTGGCAAAACTGCCGCTGCCGGTCAGAAGAAATGTTGATATTGTCGAGACTGCCGAACGGTTAAAGTAAAGTGCTATCGCCGGCAGCAGGGAAACAGCGGTTGTCACCAGTATCCAGAAGATAAAAGTGCTGGTATTGATCCGGCAGGCGAGTTTTACCGACCAGATTATTGTTTTGAGCCGTTCTTTAAGTTTATTAATCATTGTTGTCCCCGTCGATTTATAATATTTATCCAGCGCTTCTACTACCGGCGCGTATCTTTTACGGCTTACCGGTTTTTCAACATTTTATAATACCAGTATAAAGCCTGAAACTGTCCGTCCGTCCAGGTATTTCTGTTTCTAGTGGACAGCATTTCGATTCGGTCTTCTTCATTCCCGCGAACCGCATATGAATTCGGTTTGTTTTTTAATATATCAATGACCTGATTAGGATATGACAGGCACATATAGTAATCGCCAATAAAAATGTATTTATCAATATCTGCCTTCTCAGCATCAGAAAGAACCGCTTCAAGCGCGGGAAGATTGCCATGTATATCAGCGACAAGAGCATATCTCATGTATGCATACCATCCTGAACATAATTTCTAAAAGATAAAACCACAATTGAGAATTTTATTAACATAATCCGACCACCCGTTCCGATATATTTCTTCAACATTATTCAAGTTTTTTAATATATACAGCTTCCCGGCTATAGAAGCGAACTTATCCCAATAGTCTCCCGTATCTGCAGATTTACTGTATATTGCTTGTCTTAACGGATCAGTTTCTTTTATTGCCAAAGTTAAAGTATCGCTTACATTATGTAACTTATCTTCCAGAAAGACATCAAACTTAAATTTTGATATATCTTTGGGATATGTAAGTGCATGAGCGAAGCCTTCATCAAATGCTTTATAATTTAAGTCATCAATATATGATAGGCCGCGGGGGACGGGGTAACGCTTATGCAAACACATATGAATAAGTTCATGAGTCAACACTTTATGACAGCTGTAATCCTCATTCAATGAGTTTATTCCGAACTGTATCAAATCAAAAACCATATATTCTTTACCATCGTGTTTTAAAACCATAGCATCATACGGATCCGGGAACCCGACAACCAACATAATTGTATAACTATCAGCTATCTCATCAAAGTACGGGAACAGTTTTTTTATTATATCGCTGTTCTTGGGCGTGAAATCTAATATCTGTTCTTTTAACTTTTCATAAAGTTTTGTTACCCACACAATATGTTTGCTGTCCGGCAATTCGAATACGGTATCTTTCCCGAAACAGTTATAAATCCAAAAGTCCTTGTATGATTCGATATTATTGCCGCTCAGATAGTCCTTTACAATTCGGTCATCAATAATCATATTGGCCTCGCAGAATTTATAGTGATATGAATATTATGCTATATTTTTCTTAATAAGTCAATAGACCTGATGGTTGTATTATTCAGGATTGTGATTTCATATTAAATATACTATTAACCAATTGCGAAACGTAAGGAAATAAAAAAGGTCGTGCGAGCGGCCAGGCGGGAGAGTTATTGTAAAAGAGCCCCCGCGGCAAAAACTACTTAATGGCAGAATAGACAAAAATCAAACGGCAAAGAGTTTACGTATGGAAAGACAAAGCTCGGGTTTGGCAATTTTGCCGGATATGAGAACGCCGATCAGCTGAACTATGGCAGCGACAAAGAGGTCAGCCTTGAGAGTGTCTGAGTTGAAGGTCATCCTTCGCGAAACACCTAAAACATCTTTCAGGATCTCAATGTCCCGTTCGACGGCGGTGCGACATTTATAGAGTTGATTCCATTCGGCAGAGTCCCGTTCAATGCCGGGGCACAGGCGGGGTTTTTATGCGGATAGAAATAAATGCAGCGACCGTAATTGGAACCGGTGCATGGATTATCGCAGGTGCAAACCCTTGAGGCCCCTTTCTGAGAAGACGATTTGGGGCAGACATATTTGAGGCGTCGGGAGAAGAGGAAAAAAGGTCTTGTTGATAAGAAACGCACCGAACAGATTCACCTCGAACGCCTGGACAAAGCTTTCTCTCTCGATTTCCACCAGCGAATCCAGCAAATAAACTCCTGCGAAATGCACGATGACATAAAGCTCATCCGTTATTCCTTTTACCTTTATAAATGCGACTTTCACACTTTCTGAGTTAGTGATATCGGCTTGCAATGGAATCACGTTTTCTGATGCGCTTTCGGTTCTCTTGTCTAACAATTTCACCCCCCATGCTCAAGGGGGTGAATTTTATGTTAGGGGGGTGAAACCGCCAAAATGGCGCGATATCAAGCCGTTTTAACGGATATCCTGCTTCTGATTAATACTCATAAAGATTCTGATGCGCTATGATTTTAAAGCAGAATATAGAGTGTAAGCCTGCAAATAATCCAAGTGTAACTATGAATTTTAGGGGATTTTACCTCCCAAAATTGTATAGGTGGCTTCGTCCTTGTTGCTCAAAAAGTGCAGCAATCTAAGCAAGTGTGACTATGATAAACTCAACCTTTCCGTTCCCAATCGCTCGGTACCTTTGATGCAAGAAGAATGGAGAAAAACAATGATAAAAATGTTTAGCAATGCTAAGGCAAAATAACAAGGCGGTAGCTTGGGGAAAGGCAGCGTTCAGATCTGCGAAGGCAACACTCACAGCTCAGACGGGTGAAGAGTATAAAGATACCGCAATAAAAATCATTATCAGTGTGGTAATGGCGGCGTTATCATTGCTGGGATTTATGCGCTCTTCAACACAAACGTCATTACGACCCTCACAACCAAGATAACTCAGATGTTCTCTTACTCCGGCACCTGATCCGGAAATCGGACATTAAAAATGTTCTGAAAAGTAAAACCGGCGAGGGGCAAATAACCACAGCAATGATTGTTATCATTGCTGTGGTTGCCGGGGCTGTGATTCTCTGAGGATTATACACAGTCTACAAAAATATCATTATTCCGAAAACAACCGATGAAATGGAAGAGATGATATACACATGAACCCAGGTTACGAATTAGTACAGCTATGACGGTGAGAGTTGGAAAACTGGTTCTGTCCCCGGTCTTTTCGATTCGGGGACGGTTACAAGTCTTTATTCTGGGTATGACATCCACAAAAAGATAAAAAAACAAAAGAAATAAAGAAAAAAACAACATGAAAACATCTTAAAGAAGGTAAAAGAGAAGATCAAGATCGCAGTCCGGGTTAAGGAAACCGTTACCGGCAATTATCCTGCTGTTCCGATGACACCGGTTGTTCCGGCTCTTGCAAGGTTAGTTCCTTCAGTATGAATGAGCGCAGTGTTCGAAGCTGTTATAATGGTTGGATTATCTATTTTAATCGGATGGATACTGACAAAAGTTGTGCAATCAAAAAAATACTTGGTATCTGTTCGTTAGAAACAGCAGGACTGTTATCTATGCTGATAGGGGCTTTAGCGGTATTTATACCGCATTTATTGATTGCGCTAATACCGCCGCATAAATCGCTTGGCGGTGCGGATATCAAGTAAGGGTATAATAAGAGTCAAACCAAATATATGTGTCCAATTATGGTATTATATTGTCAACTATAAACATTGAAATCAATGGTGAATATTATTAAAATTGAGTTGCACGATGCCAGTAATTTTATGAAAATTACACTTTATCTGCAGAAAACGGATAGGATTATATCGTATGAAAATATTGTCAATCGGAGACCTGATCTGGGACATATATTCCGATAACGCGTGCATTGGCGGAGCAACATTTAATTTTTCCGCGCATGCCGCAAAACTTGGCGCTGAAGTTTATCTAATAAGCGCCGTCGGGGACGATGAGTTAGGAAGACTGGGTATAGAATACGCCGGGCGTTACGGTATCAAGACTGATTTCATGCAGGTGAACAATTATGAGACCGGAAAGACAATAGTTAAGCTGGACGAATACGGAAACCCGACCTATAATGTGCTGAGAAATGTTTCATATGACAATATTAAAATTGACGACGTGATATGCAGGCGGATTTCCCTGATGGATTTTGACGCGCTTTACTTCGGCACACTAATCCAGCGGCTTGCGTCGGCAAAAGCGGTAAGACTTATTCTGGATAACTGCAGTTTCAAAGAAATATTCTGCGATGTAAACCTGAGGGAAGGCTGTTATTCGTACGAAAGTGTCAGCAATTGCTTAAGACATGCCACGGTGCTGAAGATCAGTACTGAGGAGGAACCTTTGATCAGGGGAATGGATTTTTATAATATACCGGTATCAATTGTCGGAGACGTATATTACAGGGAAGTATCAGCTGAACTCTGCCGGCTCTACTCTCAGATCAAAGTTGTAATTTTTACAATGGGCGACAGGGGATCGGTTTCGTATGAAAAATCGTCGGGGAAATCATATTATATGCCCGCTGTACCAACCCGGGTCATATCGACGGTAGGAGCCGGGGACAGTTATTGCGCAGCGTGGCTTACCGCCTGGTACAGCAGTAAAACAATACCCGAGGCAATGAGACATGCGGCTCAACTGAGCAGTTTTGTGGTCGCGCATAAGGATGCAATTCCATAATTAATCTGAAAGATGAATATTTTTCGCTTATTAAAAATATTAGCCGCTTGCGGCGGCAAGGGGAATTTATTATGAAAAACAGACTGACCGCGGCGATTCTTACCCTTTTATCGTTGTTTTTTTATGTATCTTGCTCAACAGGCCTCGGAGAAGAGGAGGAATCCGATAATACAAACTTATCAGATAGCGGGACTGGGGTGGTAGTTACCGACGCCGGTCCAGGGCTTGAAACAGTTGATTACAAAGGTATTGATTTTACCGTCCTGAATCTTGATATGGTGTCTACAAACTACCCTTACATGGAAATAAATGCCGAGACTATAAACGGTACCGTAATCAATGATGCTGTTTACGCACGCAATGATATTCTGAATAATAAATACAATGTAAACATTGTTTCTGTCATGGCCGGAGACCGGGACGCCGTATCAAAGGCTGTAGAGGTTGACGTAAAGGCAGGGGACAGCAGCTACAATCTGATAATGCAGACGCCGAGCCACAGCGTCAATCTCGCTGCGGCAGGTCTAATATATGATTATTCCGAGATACCGCATGTGGATCTTGAAGCAGAGTGGTGGTTTACCGATACAGTAAGACAGCTATCAATCAGTAATATGGTGTATTACGCGCCCTGTTATGCCAATATCTGCTTTTTAAGCTCAACTGGGCTCGTCTATTTTAACAAGGATATTGTGAAGGATTATTCGCTAAGCAGCCCATATGAGCTTGTTGAAGGAGGAGGATGGACGCTTGAAGAGTTTATAAAACTGAGCCGGAACGTAACCTCCGTAAACACGAAAAGCGCTGAGGATACTGTCGGATTCCGCATGCATCCGGGATCATGGAGCTTTTTATTTACTGGCTGCGGTGGCATGCTGATTACAAAGGACAGTGTCGATCTGCCGGTTTACAATATGAGTGAAAAGGGTCTGACGCTGCTTCAGTCTGTGGTAGGGCTTTCACTTGACAGCAACATGGGATTTTATACCGAATACGATGGCGTCAAGCAAGCATTCGTAAACGGGAAAACACTGTTTATGGTCCAGCCGGCATATGATCTCGAATATTACCGCCAGATGGCCGATTTCGGTATAGTCCCCCTTCCGAAGTACGATGCAGATCAGGAAGAGTATGTTTCAACAATACATCAGGACTGGGGTTCGCTTATGTCGGTTGAAGTCACACAAACCGACCTCGACATGGTCGGGCGGATTCTTGAGGACATGGCGTACGAATCGTATAATATAATAAAACCGGCATATTACGACATAATGCTTCAGGGTCAGTACGCCAAGGATATGGAATCGGCGGAAATGCTCAATATAATATATAAGCATGTGACACTTGATCTTGCCATATTTTTCAAGAAATACGGAATCAGTGTCGACACTACAATGAGGAATGCGATTAAGTCGGGTAGTACGTCGATAGCGTCAACAATGCAGTCGCAGAAAAGGTTGACAGAAAGCTTGCTGAAATCTATTGTTGAGGATTTCGAGAAGAAGAAAAACTAATATTTCGCATGAACCCTGTATCTATCACTTTTTAATATTCAAGCGCCATGTACCGATAGATATTCCCTCGTAACGCTTAAAAAAACGGCTCATCGAATATTCGGTGCTGAACCCTACTTCCTCGGCTATTTCCGCCAGCGATTTATTACTTCTGAGGAGTGACTTGATATACTTTACACGTTCCGCGTTTATCAGTTGCTCGATCGTGCAGCCGGTCTGATTTTTGACGTCGCGGTTTAGCTGCCTTGCGCTGAGATTGAGGTGCGACGCCACATCGTGGTAGCTAATCCCGAGCATGATGTTGTTTTCAATAAAAGTTTTTGTGGCTTCTACCCGGTTATCGGATTCAAAGCACGTATTGGCATCCCGCTTTTCAGGAGGAGCCGGAACTATCTGTTCAAGTGCGTCAATTATCAGGCACTCGCACAGGTTGCGAACGATCTCGGATGACGCGGGATGCTTTTTACCAGTGTAATACATCATCATGTTTATGAGATTATTCATAAAATCGCTGCTCTTGTATGTATTTAAATTCTCAAGCCTTTCAAGAGCAGCGGTAAGATATCTCATATCGGTTGAAATGTAGAAGCCAAACACGAATTTTTCTGTTTCCGGCTCTACATAGTCGGTCGAATGAAATATTTGGGGCGGTATTATTATAAAATACGATTGCGGCAGAACAACTGATTTATTATTAACTGTGAAGTGGATACTGCCTTTTATAGTATAATGCAGTTCATAGAATGAGTGTTTCAGTGTCGGAGAGAGCATGTTCTCAAATTTACTGTATGCAATGCGGCACCACTGTATATCGAATGACATGATGTCGTCTTCTTTATTAACGCAGTATCGGCTGAGATTCTTGGAGGCAGACAATTTTACTTTGCCGTCGGTAATCATGTGATTTTTTCAACTCCCCTTCCGGTATTATGAGGTATTATATCACATTCCATAATATTTATAAACATGTATTGAGGATAATTGTCTGCCGAAACGCTTTTATGGATTTTACCACTCTCTTATCAGGTTTCTGCAATACTGTGTCAGGTAATTGAGCGCGTCAAGCTCAGCCGTGAGTGCGGGAACAGTCTCATCTTTAACCGCCCTGCTGTAATCGCTTATATTAAATCCTTCGTATATTTTTAAATATTTTTTTGCGCATACGGGGTAGCAGCGTGCTTCGATAACAGAGGTCATCCCGAGATATTTATCAATGACGGCGGCTTTTTTATCTTCCGGATGCTCAGAAACCCACGAGTAAAGATCAGGGTGGAAATTTGCCATAATCCCGCTGAATCCGCTGTAACCGAACATGAGAGACTCATAGAAAGTGGCGCAGTTTGCGTTGTAAAGCTTGAATACAGATCCTTTTACGATATCAGCGCGGCGCTTCATAACCGCGGTATCGCAGGATGTGTCTTTCAGAAAGACAAACCTTTTGGTCGATACGGCATATTTGAGTTCGTCATCAGTCAGGAATTGCTTATATGGATATGGACATTCGTAAATTCCGAGCGGTATATTGGCCGGGAGAGCGGAAATGATGTAATCAATGTTCTTCTTAAAATCCTCATATGTTTTTCCGAGGCGGTTTCTGATAAAAACGAAAGCGTAGGGATTTGCCTCAAGAATTTTCTTTGCCTCAATCATCTGCTCTTCGATCGTGTCTGCCACGGCTCCCGCGGTGACGACAGGAACTCGACCGTTTACGGTTTTAGTCACAAATTTTGCCAGTTCGGCCTTTTCATTTATGCTAAGTTTATGTATTTCGGTCGAATGGCAGAGCGCAAAGATACCATGCACCCCGTTCTTTATATACCATTCTATTAGGTTTTCCATACCAGGATAGTCGATTTTATTATCGGCTGTATACAGAACCAGCATAGTCGGGAAAATTCCGTTGGGTAATTGCTTCATTTTAAATTGATCCTTTCCTCTATAAAATTAATAAAACCTGCGGTTACAAATTATTATACATATGCGTCCGGCAAGTGTAAATACCCGAAATTGCCATAAAAAATACAATATCGGACATGTACACAGGCATGGAATTACATAACTTCATTGTCATGATATGATGTTATTGTGTCAAAAATAGTGCTTGACTCATCATTGGCAAAATTTTATAATATTTATAACGATTGATATATTTTGTTTAAAGAAAACAGAGATTATTTGAAAGGGCACAATAGTTATGAGAGCGGTATCATCCTGGAGTTATATGCCTTACCGTCAGCCGGTATACGATAAGGATCAGATTTATATATGCCGGCTGGAGCCGTATGAGACGGGCGTGACAATTGAATGGCTGAATCCCAAGGGTTATGACGGGAATTTCAAGGTATGCTGGCGTGTGAGAAACAGCGTTGAAACAGCCGAGGTGCCGGTGAGAGGAACATCCTACAATATTACGGGACTGAGCGAAAATTTTGATTACGAAATATTCGTAACCACTGGAAGTCAAAAAAGTGCGGTGCGGCTCGTAAGGCCGTCGGATGTCAGAGGCAAGGTGATCAACTATCTTCACCCCGAGGATACCGCATACGCCTTTTCAGGCAGTTACCTCAGCAGTCCGAGCATTGTCAGGTGTAAAAACGGAGACCTACTCGCCTCGATTGATGTATTCGGCAAGCTGTCACCCCAGAATCTGACACTCATATACAGATCGGTTGACAACGGCGTGAACTGGCAATACAGCTGCGAGCTGTTCCCGTGCTTCTGGGGAAAGTTATTCGAGCACCGCGGTGATATTTATATGTTCGCCAATTCAAACGAATACGGCGATCTGTTGATAGGACGCTCAAAAGATGACGGACACAGCTTTGAATCGCCGACTGTGCTCTTCAGAAGCAGTTGCTCACGCAGCGAGGGAGGGCTTCACAAGAACGCCGTTCCGATAATTGAATACTGCGGCAGGCTTTGGAGTTCGATCGAATACGGAACCTGGGATAAGGGCGGAAAATTTCACTATATGCTCATTTCCTGCGACGCTGACGGTGACCTTACCGACCCTAAAAACTGGCTCATGACAGAACCGCTTGTCTATGATCATAACTGGCCGGGAACCGCAGTAGGGCTTACACGCGGCGCCATTGAAGGCAATGCGGTGGTAGCGCCGGACGGCAAGCTATGCTGCTTAATGAGATATGAGATAGCCAAATGTGAGCCTGCATATGGGCTGGCATTGCTTCTCAGTGCTGATCCTAAAGAACCTGAGAGGGCCATGAAGTTTGAAAAGACGGTAAAATTTACCGGAAACAAATCCAAGTTTGACGTTATCCGCGACCCCGTCACCGGAAGATATTACTCGATCGCAAACCGAATTCTGAATGCCGAGTGTGCCGGTCACAGGAATCTCTTATCTCTTTATGTGTCCGATGATCTTGACAACTGGAGAGTGGTGTGCGACCTTATGGACTATACCGACCGGAACCCCCGGGAGGTCGGCGTCCAGTATGTCGATTTTATGTATAGTAAAGACGATATTTTTTACCTTTGCCGCCAGGGGTACGGAGGCGCTCACTCTTATCACGACTCAAATTATATAACATTTCATGTCATTAAAAACTTTAGAACGCTAACATCATAAAATAATCACTTGTTTTGGTTAAAATTATTTGAATAAGGAGAAGGTATATCCATGAAAAAAGCTATTGTTATCGCATTGAGTCTCATTCTTGCACTATCGGGGATGTTAATCTATCCGGTTAGCGCGGCAGCAAAAGTGTGGGACGGGATAAGCGTCTCGTCGTCGCTCAGCGGCTCGGGAACAAGCGCTGATCCTTATATCGTAGCCACAGGAGCCGACTTTGCGTTGATCCGCAAAGAGATCAACAGCGGAAATGTTCTTTACTCGGCGGCAATTTACAAGCAAACCGGCGACATTGACCTGAACGGTTATAACGTAAAGCCGATTGGCCCGACAAATACGGCGGGCGCGTTCTTCAGCGGCACATACGACGGCGGCGGATATACAATATCGAATTTTGTCGTCAGCTCGAATGAAAAGTACGCGGGACTCTTCGGGTACGTCGAATGCGGTTATATTCAGAACCTTAAGGTTACCGGGGCGTCGGTATCCTCGAGCTCGGGTGAATCGTCAAGCGCGGTCGGTATAATCGTCGGATATATCAACACCGGCGCGTATGTCAGCGGATGCTCGACCGGCGCCGACTGCTATGTCGAGGCCATCAACATGGCGAGAGTCGGCGGAGTTGTCGGATGGAACTACTCCAGCACGATCGAGAACTGCCTGAACAGGGCGACGGTAGTGTTCAGCGGAGCTGCCGCCACATATATCGGAGGCATAACAAGCACAATCGGCAAGGATGGCGCCGTTATCAAAAATTGCATTAATATCGGTACGGTAATATCGCAATCGGGTTCTGACACCAACAAGATATTGGCCGGTGGTATAACGGGATTGGCAGGTGGCAGCTCAGGGGCAAACGAAATCATTGAATGTTATAATACTGGTACTATAGCAAATATTTGCGAATTCACAACAACCGAAGTGGGAATCGGCGGCATCTGTGGGTTCAACCAAAAAGCTCAGGCTTCTTTAAACGATTGTTACAATGCGGGTTCCATATATGCGACCTCAGGTAAATTCAACAACGACAAGAATTATTTAGGATCAATAATCGGATTTACTACAGCCGGTAACACCACATCCACTACATATTGTTATTCACTGACACAGATCGGTGTAGTTGTCGCGGGAGACGTCGCTGCTTCAAACAATACACTTGTCAGTTCGGTTTCGAATACGATCAAAAATTCCTCCGGTAATTCGGTGAAGTTCTCGGAAGCTCTTGCGGCGATAGACGCGGCGGTCTCAAAGGCGCTCGGCGTTGCTTCTGACTGGTCGGAAAGCAGCTATAACCTTGAATCTGCCGCCGGGGATATCGCTGATGCGACCTCGCTTCAGACTCAGCATATTGCACTTATTGAAAATGCGCCCGATGAGGGCGAGGCAAAGACCGACGGCACGACCGCGGCTGATACCGCGCCGGTGACCAGCGCACCGGTTAGCCAGACCAGCGCGTCAACAGAAGCGCCGGAACCCGCCGGCACAACAGCTGCAACTACGGTGAAATCCGACGTGACAACCGCCCCGGCAGTTACCACAGCCGGTGAAAACCCCCAAAAAGGCTGCGGTTCTGTTCTTGTAACCGGAGCGGCGCTAATATTCGCTGTTTCCGGAGCGGCGGCAATTGTTCTTGGCAAAAAGCGCAGAACTAATCTTAAATAATCCAATTCACGTATAATAATACGCTGCCGTATGCGCAGGCCGGGCCGCCATATGGCAGCGTTTTAATGCAAAGGAACCAACTATATATGAACTCAATAAGGAAAAATATAATATGGAAAGCAGCACTTATATGCGCTGCGTTGATCCTCTGCCTTTTCCTTTATTCCTGCAAAGATGCGAACAGTGGTATAACGACAGGGGATACAGTAAGCGGAACCGAGGTAAAGGGATTCAACTGGTCTGATTATAAAATAGTAATCGGTTCGGGTAATGATTCTGCCGCTACTGCCAGGGAACTTCGGGAAGCTATAATTAAAAACTTCGGCGAAGATATTCAGATAGTCAGCGACAGTGAGGGTGGGCATAGTTTTGAAATTTTGGTCGGTAAGACAAACAGGGATGCGTCTTCCGAGCTTATCGGCGGCCTTGAGCCGTATTCATTTGCCATTGTACAGTCAGGCGGAAAAATAGTGATTGCCGGGACGAACGAATATTTAACGCGCAAGGCGGTTGACTACTTTATCGGGTATTACGTCGGTCTTTCGGAAGGTGAAATCGGAACTATTTCGTACAGAAGCGGGTCGTTAATCCCGTTGTACATGGTGGAAAACTCAAAGGCGTCCGCAAGAATTGTTTACACTTCCGATGGTGGAGAAACGGCTCTCGCCGCAGCAAAGAGCATCCATGATAAAATAAAAAGCCTGACCGGGGCGGATGTCGGAATATACAGCAGTTCAGCCGTGTCCGATAACGGTGGAACCGAAATTCTTATCGGCATGACCGGCCGCGCGGAATCAGGCAAAGCAACATCCGGACTCGCATACGGCAGGTATGCAGTATGCGTAAACGGCAATAAGCTTGTCGTCAACGCGTGGGATGAAAGCGGGCTTCAGGCCGCAGCTGAGGAGTTATGCGACATCCTTCAATTGATGTATCAACCTGCAGTCGGCAACCTCTGCGTTTTCACGGATATGCAGGAGGAAGGCGTTTTCAATCAGTCTCTCAGTGTGCTCCCGGCGGCGGGCAACGGTAATTTTTCAAAGATTTATTACAACGGCGACGAGAGTTATATAGTGGTTCTGACTGAGATTAAGGAAACGGGATATACGGGTTATAACGACAAGTTATACAAGTGCGGATTCACGCGCTACACAGACAACGAAATAAACGGGAATCTTTTTTATACATTCACAAATGATTCATATGCTGTGACTAATATTTTTTTAAAATGCAGCGGGGAAATGAGGATAATTGTGGAATCCCTCTCGGCCACCTCGCTTCCCGGTCTGACCGAAGACGACACCGGCAATAGAGACATAAGCGTAACTTCTCTTGTTACACAGATAGGTCTTGAGGTGCCGGGTAACACCGAAGACTATCAGAACGGAATGAGCTACGTCATAAGACTTGAAGACGGTAGTTTCATTATAATTGACGGCGGGCACGACCGGGCTGCAAATGCGAACAATCTTTATAAGATACTGCGCAGCCAAGCCCCGGACGCAAACAATATAGTAGTAGCCGCCTGGATATTTACTCACGCCCATACAGACCATATGGGAACATTCAGAAACTTCACCGCCTACGGTAAATATGTAAAGGTAGAAAAATTCATATTCAACTTTACCGACGAGAACAAGCCTGAATCAGAGGCGCTTATGTTTGAGTATATAACAGGAACAAAGAAGGAAATCGCAGATGTTTTTCCGGACGCCAAGGTGTATAAGGCTCATCCGGGACAAATTTATCATATACGAAACGCAGAAATCGAAATTCTTTACTCGCTTGAACTGCTGACACCCGACGACCTGAGCAACTATAACCGAACCTCGCTAATGTTTACTGTTCAACTCGAGGGGGAGAAGCTCATGTTCCTCGGCGACTGCACGGTTGAATCGAGCGACCTGGTCTGCCGGATGTACGATAAAATGCTCGCGTGTGATTTTGTACAGGTGGGGCACCACGGTTATTCCGGCGGGTCAACTGAACTGTATGCGCTGATTGATCCGACATATGTTCTTTGGCCGCTGGCCGATTATACATATGAGACGACGCACAGGGACGCCACTCGCAACATATTTTTCAAGGTGTCAAAGAAAATTCAGAAAATATGCGTCGCGGGAGATCATATATGGGTGGTCGAGTTGAATCAGGGAAACATAACCTTCACTGAATACGACAACGTAAACGCATACCTGAAATAATTAAATGAACATTTTGATAAAGGATACTCAAAAATGAAAGAAATATTGCGTTCCATGATAGTAAACCCGTCGGTCGTTCCGGTCGGAAAAAGGACGGAAGTTACCCTTATACCGCTTGAAGGCCGATACCTGTTCGATGAAGCAATAAGATATAAAATATCAGTTTATCCGATGACAAGGCCGCGCCGTCTAGCGTCCGCGGAACCGGACGCTCTTGTGGGCGGAAAGAGCGGCATGTTGACATTTGAGTATCTCTTCGACAACGAGGAGGAATACGACATTCGTGTGCTACCGGAAAACGAGACAGATAAAGCTAAGATCATTGCCATATCGGTCTATGCGCTCAATGATGATCTTTTCATGTTGCGTCCTCTCAAGGGAGACATGCATATTCATACCAACCGTTCGGACGGGAAGGAAGACCCGGCAGTCGTCGCAGCGAATTATCGGAAATACGGATTTGATTTTATTTCCATCACGGATCATAACCGTTATTTCGGTTCGCTTGAAGCGCAAAAGGCTTACCGCGAGGTTCCTATCGACCTGAATATATTAAACGGGGAAGAGGTGCACACACCAGGCAGCAACTTGCACATTGTACATGTCGGTGGTAAAAAAAGCGTTACCGAACTTTATGTCAAGGAACGAGAGAAGTTCGAATCAGAGGTTGCGGAACTTGAAAAGACGGTTCCGGGGGGTGAATACGCCCGCCGTATGGCTGAAGCGGCGTGGGCAGTATCAAAAATTCATGACGCGGGGGGGCTTGCCATACTTCCGCATCCGTTCTGGATTAAAAATGTCTACAACCTGAGTCTTGAATTCTTAAAAATACTGTTTTACAGCGGCTTGTTCGACGCATACGAGCTTATAGGGTCGATGAAGACGAACGGGTGTAATCTGTCAGTCGCATATTTTCACGAACTGCAAAAAAACGGGTTCGATATGCCGATAGTCGGAAGCAGCGACGCTCACTCGACGGTCGGATATGCTCCTTTTGCCGATTATTTCACTGTTGTTTTTGCGAATGACAACACATGTGATTCAATTATCAAAGCAATCCGTGACAGCCGAACCGCTGTGGTGGAATATGTGCCGCTTTCAGGTCAGAGCGAATACCGCGTTTACGGTTCGTTCCGTCTGGTTATGCTGACGAGGTTTTTAATTGACAACTACTTTGATCGTACGCTTGAGATGCTGAGCACTGAGGGCGAGATGATGCGCGAGTATCTTATCGGAATTAAAGGGACCGCAGAAATTCTTACAGCAATGCATGGGCGGGCAGAGGAGTTTTACCGGTTCTTTTACGGCAAAGCCGGAAGCGGATACGTTGACCTTATCCGTTACGGCGATGTTTATAGAAAATACAATAAGGTATGGGTTGATTACGGTGTTACCCGGCGTGGTTCTGCCATTGACCCGGTAAAAGCCAAAGAAGATAAATAATCAACTGGAAGGGTTCCCGCAAAAAGCAGCATGAGCCCTCAGATAAGCTGTGAGTATGACAGCACAAAGGATGTCACGCTTTACCGCTGTGATCCGGGGAACCGGTATTATGATTTGCGTGTAGGAGACTTTCTGATTCTTTATCCTTGTGACGCGTATTGCCCCTGCATCTCGGTTGGTGCAAATTCCACAGTTGAAAAAATAGTTATTAAGGTGCCATGCTGATATTAATATAAAAATTACACGACCGTTGCACAGCCGGATAATAAAATATGTTAGGATAGCAATGATGAAAAAAGTTTCTTTTGCGATTTTTGCTGATCTGCATCTTGATATTACACCTACTGCGCTGGACTATTTCAGGCAGTTTGAAAAAGAATTATCGGAGCGGAAAGTAGATTTTGTCGTCGAACTTGGCGATATTCATGTTTTCAGGCCCTGGATAGAGGAGTATTTCAGGGATCCCGAAGGCTTCATTACAAAAGATGAATATAAGTCTGATTTTGAATACCATAAGGAATATTATCTAAGATATCTCGAAGTTAAAAAGATGCTGCCCGGACTTGTCGCCGTTCTCGGTAATCATGACCATGACCGCGCGGATAAGGAATACCTGAAAAGGATGTTGTCTGTCCCGTCGCCTTATTACAGTTTCAAGTCAGAAGGATTTGTTTTCATAATCCTTGACACGAATAATTATTATATCAACGGCGAATTTATTCCTTATGACAATCAGAACTATATGCGCGACAAGCGCGAGGGGAAGCTGCTTGACGCACTTGGAAAAGTGCAGCTTGCCTGGCTTGAAAGAGAACTGTCGGCGGCAGAGGGACCCGTCGTTATATTCTCGCATGCTGCGCTTGACACCGACGTATGCGAGCGCGAAGAATTCGCGGCCATCCTCCGCGGAGCACGCAATGCCGGAACACATATTGTCATGTGTGCAAACGGTCACAACCACATCGACGCGCTCTGCGAGGTCGACGGGATAAAATACTGGGAAGTCAACAGCATGACCTACCGGTTCACCGGCCGCCGGTATCCTCCGGTAGACAGGTACGGAGAGGAGCTTGCCGGACGTTATAAAAATATACGCTACGGGGCGCCATATACTAAGCCGCTTTTCGCATTTGTTACAATATCGGAGGACGGGCACGTAAAAATTGAAGGCAGGAGCGCGGCTTATATACCGCCCTATCCCGAGGAAATCGGATTTACCGAGCGCTCGGCTAAAACCGGTGGCCCGCACATTGACGACAGGGAGTTTTACGCGTTTTAATTTTCATAGAAGAATTAATATTAAAATAAATAAACAGCGTTTTCACAAAATTTTTAGGAAGGACGGAGGTTATCAAACTGGTTAGTTCGCAGATTCCGCATAAAGTTACAACCTAAAAGGATATAAATGCCTGTTTTTTTCTTACAATGATATATTGTAATATGTATGATTGGAGAACACTTAGTCATAAAATAATGAAAGAACAAATGTATGATTTGATCTCTGTCTGTTTAGGTTATAAAATATATTTCGATACTCCTATTTGTGTTTTTTGTATGATTACAACAATTGTTTCTATGAATTTTTCTGTTTGCCTTGGTTCTGGTTATCATTAATAAAAGTGGTATAAAAAGGAGGAATTTTAGATGAAAAAAACAGTGTCTGTCTTTCTTGTGCTGGCTATTCTAGCATGCATGTTTAACGGATTCGTCATCAATACCGCCGCCCAGGGGTACGACTGGATACCCGCCTCCACAATTGATCACAGTTCCTACGCCTATACCCTCGCGGTCCTCCCTGATATCCAAAACTTGACGCAATATTACCCCGCTGCTCTCACGACAACGATTAACTATATCACCTCAAACGCACTGACTCAGAGAATTAAATTTGTAATGGGCATGGGCGATATAACAAACCAAAACACCACCGAGCAGTGGAATACGGCAAAGTCTGCAATTGAAACGATGAACGGCGTCGTTCCCTATTCTGTTATCCCCGGAAACCACGATTACGACCGCACTATAAACACCAGAGCCCTCTCGGGCTTTGACGCAGCCTTTCCTATCTCTGAATACCAATCCAAAGACTTCTTCGGGGGCTCATACAGTTCCTCAAGCATCTCCAACGCCTACTATAAAATCACGGCAAACGATATCAAATACTTAATAATGTCACTTGAGTTCGCGCCGCGAAACGAGGTGCTTACCTGGGCGGGTGACATTATCGCCGCCAACCCCGATTATAATGTTATCATCACCACTCATTCCTACATGAGTTCAAGCGGCTCATATGTAACGGCGAGCTCATATCTTTCAAGCTCGAGCTACAATTTCGCCACGACCGGAGGAAACTTCAACGACGGAGCAGGAATATGGGATAAGCTCGCAAGCAAATACTCAAACATTCAAATGATCCTCTGCGGGCACGTCCCCACTCCCGAGCTTATCGTCCGGCGAGACAGGGGGATCAACAACAACTCGGTATATCAGATACTCGCAGACACCCAGGGCCTTGATCTTGACTTTGAGGGGCTTGGAATGATTATGTTCCTGCGCTTTTCGGACGGAGGGACAAAGGTTGACGTGCAATATTACTCGGTGGTAAAAAATATGTACCTCAAGAAGAGTAATACTTTTTCCTTCGATATGCACCCCGATTTTAACTCCCCTATCGTTTTCACCGAGATTCATCCAGACGCCCCCGGCACCGACATAGCAGAATATTTTGAGATAATGAACATCTCGGACTATCCGGTCGACCTGTACGATTACCAGATGATGTACTCGGGTGGCTCCGGTCGCGGACCCAAGAAGATAAACCTGGTCAACTATTTCGCGGACAGACCCGATGAAGTGATACTCGAGCCGGGTGAGCTTGCCGTCGTGTGGTCGCTCTCCACTACCGCATATACAAACGGTTACGCAACCATCACTGACGGCGTTCCCGTATACGACCTTGATTTATTCCGCGGGCTTATGGCTTCTCTTTACGGCTCGGCCTTCAACCCGGACGCGCGGGTTATAATTATGGACAGGACAAATAAAAAACTGCCACTGCTAGGAGACACCACCACCGCGGGGCTGTCAAACAGCGGAAACTTCAACTTTTATCTGACCCTGCGCGGTGAGACCAACGGCTTTGGCGCGCTTTGCGTCATTAACGTGATCTCAGTAGCCGAGGGAATGTCGTCACACTACGGAATGCCCCTGGCGGGCAGTGTCGACCAGTTTCCGGTAGAGCAACTGGCAAGTCCCTCCCCCGGAATGCTCTCGTCCTGCCAGAGCGAAATTGCGGCGGCTGCCTTACCCGCACCATACAGCCTTGTCATAACCGAGGTCTACCGCGACACTCCTGGCCCCGACCTAACTGAGGGGTTTGAGGTTATGAACATATCTGATTCTCCAATAGACCTTTATGACTATAAGATCTGGCGCTACCACGACCCCTCGAATATCTGGTCAAATGTAACCTCGGCTACGGCGGCGACGGCGGTTTCAGACAACCTTTATGGGGCTGCCCTGTCCGACACCAGCGGGAAATATATTCTCATGCCGGGCGAGGTTGCATTCTTCTGGACCGTATCGTACGATATGTACGACAATGGTTATGCCGTCAATGATTTACTGGGAAATCCCATATACTATCCCTGGATGTTCAGGGATGCCGTGCTTACCGATCAGCGTGTCCCCTTCGACCCAAACTGCAAAATTATCCCCTTTGACAATACGCTGGGAGGGGGATATTTCAATATGCCGAACAGTTGCAGCTTCCGGCTGTATATTTCAGACCGCAACGGAAACATAGATAGCGCCGTGGCGGTAGCCGACGTGGTCTCCACCACCTCAACTCAGGGCACATCCCTGTCCTACGGACCTTCGGCCCATAGCAGCCAGGTGCTTACTACCCTTGACCGCCTTGCCTTTCCAAGCCTTTCATATCTGACCGACGAGCAGAAGCGGCTCTGGCAGGTATCCGACGACCCGTCGGAATACGGCCTTGTTATAACCGAGTTATGCCGGAATCAGGATGGACTTGACGTCACCGAGGGGTTTGAGATCATGAATCTCTCTGATCAATCCATCGACCTCTATAACTACAAGGCCTGGCGCTACCACAGCCCCGACAATGATTGGAACGCTATCGAGTCAGCGGCGGCGCTGACGGCTGTGCCCGCGAACCTCAAAAGCCAGACCCTATCGGATACCCCCGGGCAATATGTGCTCGCACCGGGAGAGATTGCTTTCTGCTGGACGATTTTCCCCGATACATACGACAGCGGCTATGCCTCAACAGACGCGCTGGGCAACCCGGTATATAATTACACCCTGTTCCGCCAGACGGTTGAACAGCAGCAGGGGGTAAGCCTCCCCAAAAACTTCAAAATCATACCCCTTGATTACACCCTGTCATCCTCATCACGCTTCAATTTAACCAACTTCTACCGCTTCCGGCTCTATCTTACGGCTCGGAATGACACTATTGACAACGCCGTCGCCATCGCCGACGTGACCAATATTCCCGCCGTCGCCGACACATCGGTGATATACGGCGCGGCCGCGTCGGGCGGGCCGATTCAGCCGGTTTTGAGTAATATCGCCTTCCGTGACTACTCTGTTTTAAATCAGGTGCAGAAGGCTGCATGGGGACTTTGCCCCGAGTACAGCATCGTCATAACCGAGATCAGCCGCGACACCCCCGGCGGTCCCGACGTTACCGAAGGCTTTGAAATCATGAACGCTTCCGATCAGACAATCGATCTTTACAATTATAAGGTGTGGCGTTATCATGACCCAAATAACATCTGGGAAAACATTGAGTCTGTTACCGCCTCGAGCGCGGTCTCCGCTTATCTCAAAGGCGCGCCGCTGTCCGACACCCCCGGACAGTATCTGCTGGAACCCGGCGAGATCGCCTTCTGCTGGACAATATTCAGTCATACATACGACAATGGCTACGCTTCAGTCGACCCGCAGGGGAACAGGGTATACGATTATGTAGCCTTCCGCGAACGCGTACTTGCCGACCAGGGCGACGCCTTCGACCCCAATTGCAGGATCATCCCCTTCGACGTACTTCAAAACGGGAGCCGTTTTAACCTGACAAACAGCAACAGCTTCCGTCTGTATGTCACCTCCCGTGACGACACCATCGACGCGGCTATCGCAATAGCCGACGTCACCACGCCGCTGTCGATTGAGGGCAAAGCCACCGTTTACGGCCCCGAGGCGAGCGGAGACCCCCACCTTGTGACTCTCGACAGGCTATCCCCCTCATCATATACCCGCCTGACCGACGCTCAGAAAAAGGCATGGAGCGTAACGAACAGTCCGGCTCAGTATGGCCTTGTCATAACAGAAGTCTGCCGCAATCAGACAGGAGCCGATATAACCGAGGGATTTGAGATCATGAACCTCTCGGATCATTCCATCGATCTTTACAACTATAAGGTCTGGCGTTATCACGACCCGGGCAACGTCTGGAGCGTCATCGAGTCGGCGACAGCGGCAAACGCTATTCCCGCAAACCTGCGCAATTACAACTTATCCGAGACTCCGGGCCAATACGTGCTCGAACCGAGAGAGATCGCCTTCTGCTGGACGATATTCGTCGATACATACGACAACGGCTACGCCTCAACAGACGCGCAGGGCAACCCGGTATATAATTACGCCCTTTTCAGGCAGACCGTCCAGCAGCAGCAGGACATAGTCATACCCGAGGATTTCAAAATAATTCCGCTTGACTCAACGCGGGGCAGTGGACGCTTCAACATGGGGAACTCAAACTGCTTCCGGCTCTATGTTACCGGGAGAAACGAAACCATTGACGAATCGAGCGCCATCGCTGACGTAACCGACGTCAGTGCCATCGCCGACAGCTCGACAGTCTTCGGCCCCGCGGCGGGGGGCGGGCCGGTTTTATCGGTCATTGGCAGGAGCGATGCGAGTAGTTACTCGGTGCTGACCGATAAGCAACGGCGTGCTTGGGGAGTTCCCTTCTCATACAGTCTGGTCATCACCGAGGTCTGCCGCGACATTGAGGGGAGCGACCTGATCGAAGGCTTTGAGATCATGAACACCTCGGATAAGCCGCTTGATTTATACAACTTCAAGGTGTGGAGGTACCACGACAGCGACAATGACTGGGCAAACATCAGCGGGGCTACTGCGGCGAGTGCCGTGCCTGAAAATCTGCGCAGCTTCAACCTTTCCGAGTCGCCGGGCCAGTATGTGCTCGAGCCTGGGGAGATAGCCTTCTGCTGGACGGTATCCGGGGATGCTTACGACGCGGGCTTCGCGGTGAAAGATGCGGAGGGGAATCCGACCTATTATCTGCAACAATTCCGGAATCGCGTTCTCGCCGATCAGGGCGCGCCGATTGATCCCAACTGTAAGATAATCCCGCTCGACTCAACGATAGGGAGCCTACGCTTCAATCTGGGGAACAGCATCTGCTACCGCCTCTACATCACCGCGAACGGGGAGGACATCGACGGAGCGATTGCCATTGCCGACGTGACGGATACCACCTCGACCCCGAACACCTCGATTATATACGGACAAAAGTATGACGGCGGGCCGCTTGAAAGGGTAATCAACACCCTTAACACACCCGATTATTCGCGGCTTTCCGCAAGTCAGGGCGACCAGTGGAGTGCGGGAGATCCAGCGAACTACTCCCTTGTTATAACCGAGGTCTGCCGCGATTGTACCGGTACCGATTATACCGAATGTGTTGAAATTATGAATGTTTCAAGCTCCCCAATTGATCTTTACAGTTATAAAATATGGCGCTACAACGACCCGGCAATTCCTGGAACGCGATAGAAGCGATTACCGCCTCCAGCGCCGTCACGGCCAATCTGCGTAGCTTCACTTTCTCCGATACGCAGGAGATGTATGTTCTTCAGCCGGGAGAGATCGCCCTGTGTTGGGTAATCACCAGCGAAACCTACGTCGGGGGTTTAGCGACAAAGGACGAGCAGGGGAACCCGGTATATAACTACGATATGTTCCGCGCGATGGTGCTAGATGATCAGGGGAGAACTATCCCGACAAGCGTAAAAATTATTCCGCTTGACTACACGATAGGCTCCGGGAGATTTAACCTCGCCAACTCATACTGCTTCCGCTTGTATCTCACCAGAAGGACCGGAAATATTGACAGCGCCGTCGCCACCGCCGACCTGAGCGACCTCACCAGTGTTCCAAACACCTCGGTAATCTATGGCCCGGCGTCGGGAGGAGGCCCGATACTCGAAGTCTGGAACCGTACCTCACCCTCGGACTACTCAGTGCTATCAAGCGTCCAAACAAACCTCTGGTAATTTCTTAGCCATGCATACTGTCTGGTTGTTAAAAAAACATTTGAGCGTCGCCCCATACCATTCTTAAAGAATTATTTTCTGAATTCTTTACTGTACTTCATTTTCTTACACCTCTTCTGATTCCTTTTATTCTATCAGATTTTGAGGTGCTTGTCGAATCTACTTATATGATAACAGTCCAAGATGCATTCAGAAAACTAAGACCTTCGGCAACATTATCAAAGTAGAAATTGAACACATAAGAAGCTATATTTAGTCTAAAACGTTGTGTACATGAAGGGCGGCACTCCGCACCACCATATATAGTGGTATGGGTGTGTATTTAACTAAATGTGGTGTTGGTAAAAAATCGTGGTAATAAAACAACTGTATAATTAACTTTCAATAAATTCTTAAAGAATATTTTTAAACCGGACAGTATCTGTCCGGTTTAAAATGTATACTTTGGTTGTCCGATTAAATCGGACAATATTTTTATTTATGGAAGGAAAATATATGGACAAAAGAATAAAAAAGGCTGGCCGGAGCGATGAAACTCTCGAGCTGAAGCCTGAAAGAAGAACAATGTTTGAGATCGACCATGAGGTACCTGAGAAAAGAAAAGCCAACAGCAAAGTGTTCCGTACAAAGGACGGTAAATATGTTACCGCAGTATATCCACACAGCATCCACCGGCTGAACAATGATACCCTAGTATATGAGGATGTAGACAACACACTTAAAGAAACCGAGGACGGTCTTGAGACAGTTAACGGTCTTTGCCGCGTCAGACTTCCGGGAGAGAGAAGCCGGCGCAAGGCTATCAGCGTGAGCAGTGCGGACGGCAAGTACTCGGTCAGCTGGGAATATCTCGCCAGCAATCCGAGAAAAGCGGTGGAAGGAAGAAAAGCAAAGAAACTAAACGCGCCTGAGCTTTCGAGAAAAAAGATAAAGCAGAAAAAAGAAGAAATGCTCACGTCGCTTGAAAAAGAGCACCCGGCGGCAAAGTTCAAGGAAGCCGCGCCTGGGGTTGATATTGAATACGAGCTTGAAAACAGCAGGCTCAAGGAAAATATTATCATCAACCGTAAAAAACAGAAGTATCAATTCCTTTTTCGCCTTAAAGCGGAAAATCTTACAGCCCGGATTGAGAAGAATCACCGGTCTATCGGTCTTTACGCCGAAGTTACCGGTGAGGATGGCACTGTGAGTGAAAAGAAGGTGTTCAGAATTCCCGGGCCGATAATGACAGACGCTGCGGGAACATACAGCGGAGATGTTATCTATACATTCGATCGCGAGGAAAACGGCAGGTATCTGTTCAAGGTTATTGCTAACCCGAAATGGATTAATGCGATCGACAGAAAGTTCCCTGTGACGATTGATCCGATACTGGATTATGTTCTGGATGGTTCGGGTTATGTAAGAGGAAGTCTGACTTATCAGGACGATGAGATGGAAACTCTGGTCATAGGTTATAACCAAAACGGAGACAGTTATGTCAGCAATATAACAACTGTTCTTCCGGAGCTTCCCGACGGGGCTTACGTCGAGGGGGCATATCTCACAATGAAGCAGGATATCGTCGTTGGAAATTCGATAGGACTGAAAGCTGTCGATGAAAACTGTAGGCTGACCGGATTTACTCTGGCCGAGAACTGCGGAAACGGTGAATACAGTACCTTCAACCTCAGCAACGCGGTAAGAAAAGCTTACAGCAGCGGAAGTACTTCGTTCGGGTTAACGTTTGCTCCTATTATTAAAAATGAAGAAATCAATCCAGGAGACGATTGCTGCTGTCCCCCGGAAGGTGGTGACGGTGGATCAGGTGACCCCGGTGAAGGTGGGGGCGACAAATGTCCGGAATGCCTCGGCGATACGGGAGGTGGAGATGACGGCGGTGATGATGGTGGTGGAGATGACGGTGGCGGGGACGATGGAGGCGGAGATGACGGCGGAGGATGCAATTCGATGGCATCTAATATTGTCTTTTCAATGGGATTATTGCCGTCAATGTTCGGTTATTTTTCAGCATCCTGCTGTCCGGATGACGGCGGCGGTGATGATGGTGGCGATCCTGGAGAAGAGGGCGGTGATGATCCCGGTGGCGAATGTCCGGGTGACTAGTGTCCCGGTGATGAGTGTCCGGCGATGAGTGTCCGGGCGATGAGTGTCCGGCGATGAGTGTCCGGGCGATGAGTGTCCGGCGATGAGTGTCCGNGGCGATGAGTGTCCGGGTGATGAATGCCCTGATTGCTGCTGCGGATCGGAGAATAAAGATGAAGACTATGAGGAATTTTTAAAATTCTTATGTGAATCGGGTCTTAATATTTGCTGCCTTAGTAAAGATGAACTTATAAGACTTTTAAGTGATTTTATGAATATGCCAGAACTTTATGATTTATATCAAGCCATGACAATGGAAACTGAAAACTTCTATGTAGTATACAGCGAAAGCGAAGAATATCTGGACAATCAGTGCACTGTGTCAGAGGAAAATGATTATATCAACCTACATACCGGGCACATGACCTATCAGGTTAACGACCTGAGTACCGGCAGCGCTGTGTTCCCCTTCACGGTTTCACATTACTTCAATAAATTGGCAAGTATTACGCACATCGGTTTTAATTACGGCTTAACTTATGACGGCATGGGAAGAGCTGAAAGTACTCGGATAGCCGGAGTGGACTATAGTGAAAATACTTATGAATTAAACGAAACTACAACTGTCACTACTGAATATGCCAGCGGGGAGCGGATGATAATAGAATCTGATCGTAATAATAAGCCTATAATGGAAACATACATTGATGCTAATTAAATAATACTATTATTTCAACCAGTGAATATGACGAGCTTGGAAAACCTGTAGAAATAGTTGACAATGTCTTCAATAAATGTTATCATTTCATATATGATGCATTGGACAATGTCATCGAAGAGAAAGTCAATGACGTTACATTTAAGGCATTCGATTATGACAACCACAACAGACTGAAAAAAGCGACCTTTATTATCGGTGGTGAAACGCAGGAATACAGTCCTATTTATGAGAAAACGCCCGGAAATATATTTACAGAACAAGTTGATAAGGATAATTACGCAAATTGCAATAGCAAGTTGCAATAGTATTACAGAAAGTAACGATTCGTGGTATACTCCGCCCTGCGGGGTGACGGAGCGAAGCGGAGGAAGCCCGCAGGGCGGGCTCGCCGCCGTCAGGCGGAGTGGCCGTGTTCAGAATTTTCTGTAAGATCAGCATTCTGCGATACAGATTAACGTA
>JAEAME010000557.1_pt1 | contig 36810 bp, 28 predicted proteins | sample 8958731 | NCBI WGS metagenome assembly JAEAME01 (sample SAMN16933194, study PRJNA681113) | bioreactor sludge metagenome | isolation source: anerobic bioreactor sludge (Control) | place: India:Bengaluru | collected 2018-10-24
AAGACGAGCTGCTTGTGGCAGAGGTCATAGAGACAGTCGCCTCCCGGTCACCTCCCGGGTTGGGTTGAGCTACAAATGCCACGCGTGTGGAATCATCGGCTCCTTTGATCATAGATTTTACAGAAAGCCAGTCTGCATCATAATCAATTTCAAGGCCGTCGCCTTTATACAATACAGCCACTTCAAACTGACCGCCTTCCTGGGGTACTTCTACTTCATCCACCGCCGCTTTGATCAGGGACGGAGTGATCTTGTCAACAGTAACGTCAACCAATTCAATGGTTGAACCATAAGTAGTACGGGGGCCGTGCACCATAACTCGGTCTCCTACGGCAAGACCTAAACTCAGGAAGTTTTGGGTGTTGCCATAAGCATCTAAGGTTCCGTAAATGTATAATGATCCTGTCCCGTCATTGATGTACCAGTTGCCGTAGAGGGTGTTGGTAATGGATGTAACCTGACCTTCTACCCAATAGATCTTGCCGTCAACCCCGTTTTCAATCACTTCTTTACAGGTGGAAAGGGTGATTTCCTGCGGACCGACTACTTGTTTTACTGTCAGAATCTGGGTTTTTCCGGCACAATTTATATATACTTCAGATGCATTCTCTGAATCGGATGCAGCAACGGAAAAAGTAACCGTAGTGCCTTCAGGTGCAGCATTGCCACTGGTAGGGTTGACGGTTAACCATTCCGGGATATTGGTAATATTCCAGGCGTCAGTAGTAGTTACCGTGATAGTCTTTGAACCTGCCTCCGCACCGAAGCCGATATAAGACATATCTACCTTAACCTCGTCTAAAGAAGGGATTACAAGTTCATCTTCGCAACTTGTCAACAGTGTTGCAAAAGCAAACAACGATAGTAATAAATATTTAAGTTTCATAAGGAGTGTTTTAGCTGATTAGTTAAAGAGATACTTAATACCTATCTGCAGAGACCAGCATTGGTAAATAGAATGGTTGTAATCCCATGTACGGGCACCTTCCTGTACTCTTGTCTTGAATACGGGAATGCCTTCTTCGTTAATGCTGTCCAATTGAAGAATACGTCCGCTCATTGCTTCAGTGGAGAGTATTTTGCTGACACCCCATGTATTGTTGAACAAGTTACCTGCGTTCATCAAGTCAAAATTGAGCTGAAGGGTATTCCTGGATTTGCCCACTTTTACCACGAAATCGTGTGAATAGCGGAAGTCAAAACGATGCACCCAGGGTGAATAAACACTGTATGCTTCTGCATAACTTCCTTTGTTTTTGCTCAGATAAGCATCCTGCTCTGCATAGGCCCAGTAACGGTCACGATCATCTTGTGAAGCAAAAATGATTTCTGTATCGTCTTTGGGGATATACATTACGTCGTATGAAATATTATCGCCATTGAAATCGCCGTTATACATATAGGTATAACTGGAACCGCCGCGATAACCTTCATAGAACAGGGAGAAGCGGTTGTTGCTTTTGTCTTCATAGGAAACAGAAGCAATAACACGGTCCGGGGTCACATACTGAGAATTGCTGAGGCCGGCAAAATTAGGACCTTCAACAGTAGGAATGTACAGATAGGCAGACTCTGCATTGGAGCCGGGCATGCCGGTAATTTGTTTCATGGCTGTGTGTGTGTAAGAAGCCATTATAAACAAATTATCAACCGGATTCATGTTTAAGGTAAAGTTTGCTGTCCAGCCATATCCTTGTTTCGTATTGGAAAGTACATAAGCATCGGTGTTGGTAAGTCTGTATTCAGCCGGATATATGTGACGGTTGTCGGGCCCGTTCAATGTGGTGAAACCGGCATTGTCTTTTATATTCCAGTTGGTCAAACAGATTCCGTTGATGGTCTTGTTGAAGATATACTCACCGCTAATAGAGAAGGGGAAAGATGTGGGGAAGTTATAATCCAAAGCGATGGAAGTTTTCCATACCTGGGGCATTCTGAAGTTGGGGTCAATACCATTAATCTGGGAAGGCTTCACACCGTCTTCAGGACTTATGGATGTAGGGAATTTGTCCGGATCCAGGCTGTGGAGTTTCGCAATTAGTTCATCCACATCGGTGATCATGTCACCCTCGAATGCTGCCAGAAGGGGATCGGGGTTGGCAACTCCGGCGGTATATCTTGTGGAAATAGATGCGATGTTCTGTACCATACCCGAGTTGGTTGGCATATTGGTGAAGAATACCAGGGGAAGACGTCCCGAGAACAAACCTGTACCACCACGGACTTTAAGGGAACGGTTCCCTAAGACATCCCATGTAAACCCAATGCGGGGAGAAATCTGGAGCTTTGGTTTGGGCCACATGCCGGTATCAACTCTCTTGCCATCGTATTCAATTTCATATATGGCGTTGTTACGCATCAGGTCTTTGTTGTTGAAAATAATTTCATCCAGACGAACACCGTAAGTCAGTTTGAAATCGCTTCCTATGCTCCATTCGTCCTGTGCATATAGGCCAAACTGGTTGAAGCGAACGCGGGCAGCCGGGTTTAGTTCTCCGTCATAGCCGTAGGTAAGGCATACCGATTCAGGGGCAGCGCCGGTCAGAAAATCGTCCAGGCTGTGGTAACGGTAGTAACCTGTTCCGTTTCTCATATAAGAGTTGTCTGCCATCTGGTATTCAAAACTCAAACCGGCAGTAATTTTGTGATTGCCTTTGTAAATGGTAATATCGTCTTTTGCGTTTATTACGGTGTTATGCACCCCGTTGTTCCAGGTAAACAATTCGTAACCGGCAGACATATAAGGCATAACATTCTGTATAATTTTTCCGTTATCTACAGTATAGCCATCCAAGATATCAATGAAAGGAAATTTTGCAGAAGAAGATCCGCGGATATCATCCAACTGGGAATAGGTTACCAGAAGCTGGTTGGAAACGTTGTCTCCAAAACGGCTGTTAAGGTCTACAGAAACTGAATTGACCACATTGTCCATAGAATACATTGAATTGGCAAAAGCCATGGAGTACTGACCCAGGCGGCTTTCCGTAGTACGTTGTATAACGTTGGAGGAAGATGCGTTGGTGTTGTTCCATCCCCTGTTCAAGGTGTAGTTGTAACGAACCGCAAGGTTGTGGTTCTGGCTGATATTCCAGTCTAAACGGGCCAATATTTTCATATTGCTTTCATCGGCCGGATAATCGGTATAAGAACCTGTGTCATAACCGTATTTGCTGCTCAGGAAATCAGACACCCGTTTCATATCGGCCATAGTGGTACGGGAAATATAAAGGTCGGTATTGGCTACGCCGTCTTCTGAAGGTCTCCAACGGTTTACAATGGTGGGAGTTTTTGTATATTCAAAATTGACAAAGAAGAATAATTTGTTTTTTACAATGGGACCACCCAGCGTGAGTCCGTAAGTAGTATTGCGATCAATACCCCTGTCACCAAGTTCTACTCCGTCAACGTTGTTGCCCCGCATATTTTCATTGCGATGAAATGCATAGGCACTTCCTTTTAGAGTATTGGTACCTGATTTAGTAATCGCGTTGACACCACCGCCAATGAAATTGGTCTGGCGAACATCAAAAGGAGCTATCACCACCTGAACTTCCTCAATGGCGTCAATCGAAATGGGGGTTCCGCCACCGGGGAGGCTGGAGCTCAAACCAAAGTTGTTGTTGAAATTGGCACCGTCAACGGTAAAGTTGGATGAACGACCGTCACCGCCGGCAAAACTCATGCCGTTACCTCCGTAAGGAGAAAGTTTGGCCACGTCTGTAATACTCCTGCTTATAGTAGGCAGTTCCTGGATATTCCGGCTGGAAATATTGGTGGATGAACCAAATTTTTCCCCGGCAAACGCAGAAGTAGCAGAAGCCACTATCACAATATCCTCCAGTTGAACCGCTTCCTCCTGAAGGTCAGTACTTAAATTGTAAAGATCTCCAAGCTGAAGGGTAATGTCGGTAAAATTCATAGTCTTATAACCAACATAGGAAATTTCCACCGTGTAAGGACCTCCGGTACGCATACCCTGTATGGTATAACGACCATCGATGTTGGTTACGGCGGCATACATGGTTCCGGAAGGCACGTGGGTTGCTACAACGGTAACTCCCACTGCAGGAGTCCCCGTCTCGTCAGTAATCCTACCTCCCAGAGACGAGGTGGTTACCTGTGCATAAGCACCCACACTCAGAAACATAATTGCCACAAGAGCGAGAAAACATTGAATTGTTTTTTTCATAGATGTTTATTTAGGTTATTATAAGTGACTAAAAAGGTTTTTTTTAAATTCGGTGCAAATATATTACAATTAGCAAAGACAATAAATTAAATTTTCATTACAGTTTATCAATTCAGGCCCCAGTTGGCAGGGATACAGGACGACTCCACAATTTCTTCAATATCATCAGGCAAATTGTGAAAGAAATCAAAGCCTGTGAGAGCCTCGATTTCTTTTATATTTTTAGCATCCTCAGCCACAGGATATTCTGCCGTGTAGGAACGGTTTTCATACCAGAAACCTATAGCGGAATAACCGCTGTTCTCAGCCTGGTTGGCCTTGAATTTTAACAAAACCTTGTAGTAACCTTTCGGAACAGCCACTTGGTTGCCGTCGTTATCGCTTACATATTCAACAGTTTGATCTTCCGGAGTCCGGATCATGGCTCCCGTAACTACATATAGAGTATCGCATTCCCTTGCCCAGTCTCTGACGTTTATTTCCAGTCTTGCCCACAAATTCTGATTGAAAGATGGGTTTTGCGCCGTCAGATTGGTAAAATAAAACGTACTGGCATTGACATCCTGTGAATAAAGACGGTCGGCCGATGGCAATTGATGCCCCCTGTCGTAAGTGGACCCGCCAAATGAGTAATATAATGAAGGCTGGTAGCGTTTGGGGACTTTGGGGTTATAATCCCATGCATCTGTACGACTCCCGCTGCCCATAATTTCTGTATAAAGCGGATAAGCCACCCATGAGGCCAGGCGATTTTGGGTGTCGTACCAGAAAGAGTAGTTGCGGACACTTTTTCCCTTCAGACCAGTCATGTGAGAAATATAGGCAAAATCGTCTTCTGCTTGTACCTTTGGCAATTCCATCCAGGGTCGTACCGGATCGGACACCAGTGCTTCATAAGGACTTTGAGTAACGTGGAGGGTCAGTGTTTGCGTGTCAATTGCCGGATCGGTCGTGGAAAAGACAATATCCGCAGCACGTGGTTCAGAAACAGACGGATTTTGTGTATAGCTTACCGTTACCGGGGAAGAACCGCTCCCGGATGAGGGTGAAACCGCAAAACCGGCAGGATCTGAAGAAGTGACCGTCCATTCAACATTACCTGCGATAGATACGGTAAATTGTCCTGCTTCTCCCGAGACTTCTTTTTCAGTAGTATATAAATTAAAAGTGGGAGATGTGTAAAAACGATCCCCCGTCAACCCTTCCCAATCGGAGACCTTGGCAAATGAAATCTGGTAACGTCCGTCATAGACACTTGCAATCCCTTTCAGCACACCGCTGCCCGAGGGTACGGTAACGTCTTTATAGGAAGAATACCTGGAAGAGAATACATCAAAGGTTTCTTCCGTCTGTGCAATCATACCGATGGAAGTATGAGCAGAACCTACTACAAACGTTTTGTTCAGATCTTCATCAACAACCTGCACTGAAGGGATGGCCACATACATGGATTCATACTCTCCAGTGACCAATTGCGCTGCCGTAATTTCTTTTGCAGTGATCGTTCCCGTGCCTACTTTGGTAATATTAGCCAAAGGAATACCGTTTACCTGCAGAGGCCCGTTGTTATAAACAGATAACGTTTGGCCCATGAGTTGGATCTCCACTTTGTCCCCCTGATTGAAAGCAGTGTTGTTTTCTGCACAATAGAGCTGTATACCTGCTTCTCCGTCGCTTACCACGATGGCTTTCATAGAAGTATAATTGTTCAGCCCCCCGTTGTCCGTGTGCATGTAATTGCTGATTACCGTGGCCGTAACCACAATTTTTTCTGTAATGGTAACATCCGCGCCGTTGTAAAGATCACGTATCTGGGAAATACTCCGGCTGAGGGCCTCCTGCTCTTTCTGGACAATTGTGATACGGACGTTTTTCTCTGCTGAAGAAACGGTAATATCTGCGGTACGGTCTGCCCCTGTATTGGCTTGTACAGAAATGGTCAATGTGCCGTTCCCCTGTCCCATCTGGGGCGTAACGGTAAACCACTTGCCATCAGTTGTATCCCAGGATTCTGCAACGACCCAGTTGCAATTAGCCGAAATCTGAATAACCTGCTCACTTGCCGAGGCGTCAAAAGTAACCTGTGTTTTGTTTGCTGAAAGAGATTGTGGCTCCGGAACCGGGTCTTTACCACAGGAGGCAACAAAGAACGCCAGAATCATTAGCAGTCCGTTGATTTGTCTTAGCGTCATAAGTTGTTTGGTTTTGCAGGATTATATTATTTGGAATTCCGTCCGTCAAAAGGCAAAAATAAAAAATTATATGCCGCGAAAAATGAGAACCCGCACACAAACAGGCAAGAGGGCTCTAACGCTCTGTTTATAAGATGAATAAATTATCAACAAAGAGGTGTTTTTTATAAACAACAATGATTGCAATTTATTCTGTCGAAAGATTTCTTACCTTTGCCAGCCAATTAACATACTTGTGGACAGATTTGCCTGCTTGCAACCACTTAAAAATGCTAAAATGAGAACACTTTTCACTTCTGAATCGGTGTCTGAAGGACACCCCGACAAAATTGCCGACCAAATTTCCGATGCCATCCTGGATGAATTTTTAAAACGAGACCCCGAGTCCAAAGTCGCTTGTGAAGTTTTTGTCACCACCGGCCTGGTAGTAATAGGCGGAGAAGTCCGCTCCGAAGCCTGGGTAGATATTCAGCAGGTAGCCCGCCAGGTCATTGCCGATATCGGGTATACCCGCGCCGAGTATAAGTTCGAAGCCGAATCCTGCGGCATCATTTCAGTCATTCATGAACAGTCTTCCGATATTATCAGAGGTGTGAACAGGGAGAATCCCGAGGATCAGGGAGCCGGTGACCAGGGCATGATGTTCGGGTACGCATGTACAGAAACTGAAGAATTCATGCCCCTGCCCATAGTCTTGTCACACATTACCTTGATGGAACTGGCTGCCATACGTAAAGAAGGAAAACAGATGACCTACCTTCGTCCCGATTCCAAATGCCAGTTTACCGTTGAATACGATGAAAACAAAAAAGCACAACGGATAGACACCCTGGTTCTGTCTACACAACACGATCCGTTTGCCGGGGACCTGGAAATGCAACAGCAGATCACCCGGGATGTACAAACCATTTTACTCCCCCGCCTGATAGAAAAAGTGCATCCTTCACGAAAACATCTGTTTGATCATGACATGAAACTTTTAATCAACCCCACAGGTAAGTTCGTCATAGGAGGGCCCCATGGAGATACCGGTCTTACAGGACGCAAGATCATAGTGGACACATACGGCGGCCGGGGAGCTCACGGAGGCGGTGCTTTTTCAGGTAAAGATCCCAGCAAGGTGGATCGCTCTGCTTGTTATGCAGCCCGGCATATTGCCAAAAACCTAGTCGCTGCAGGAGTGGCCGAAGAAGTCCTGGTACAGCTTGCATATGCCATTGGCGTGGCACAACCCGTAAGTGTAAATGTAAACACATTCGGAACTTCAAAAACAGCCGCCCCTGATGCGGAAATTTCCCGGATTATCTCCCAGATTTTTGATCTGAGGCCGGCCAGGATCATAGAAGAACTGCGTCTGAAAAACCCCATTTACAGGGCAACCTCCAATTACGGCCATTTTGGAAGGAATCCCTTCAGAAAAAACGGCATTGAGTATTTCTCATGGGAAAAACCCGACTACGTGAACGTACTTAAATCAAGATTACTCTAGAGAAAAGACCTTCCATGACCGGCCTTCTTTGCGCAAGGCAATGACAGATTCACCCGGCTCAGGCAGCTTGTCAAAATCCACCCGGTAACGGATACGGACAGTATCTCGCTCAATTTTTTCCGGGGTCTCCACTTCAATACCTACAGTGGAAAGATAATTCTTCACTTCCATGGCTTCTTCATCCGTCAACGAATCCAGTATAGCCGCAGACTGATCAAGTATACCAAATAATTCAGGTGCCGCATACTCCCTGGCTCCATTGAAATCGGATGCAAAGAAACATTCAAGGAAATCCTGTGCCACCTTGCGTGGCGCTTCCTTAGTGCTACAGGCAGCCAGTAATAAAACACCCGTTAAAACGATCAATACCTTTTTCATATTATGAATTTTAACATGTTATTCAAGAAATACTATGGTAATACCGGCACCTCCCCGTTCAACGTGTTCGTCCTGGAAAGAGGCAACTCCCGGCACTGTTTTCAGAAACTTCCGGATCTCTGTCTTCAACACACCTGTGCCGGTCCCGTGTAATATTTCCAGCCGGCCGGTTCCTGTCATGAAGGCATCATCCAAAAAACGGGACACTTCCTGCAAAGCTTCATCAGAGCGCATACCCCGGACGTCCAGACGGGAAGAAAAACTCAGACGACGGGAGGCAACACTGTCGGGAATGGCTTCCCGGCTGCTTCTAACCGTTTTGTTATATGTCCTGTATTCGTTTTGTGAAATTTTTTGCAAACCGGTTAAGTCCACCCAGGTAATGATCTGACCCGTTCCAACACCGGCTTTTTTCCCCTTAATTCTGAGTATCTCTCCCACGATCGCACCGTCAGCGGTTTTCACCTTATCTCCCGGTCCGGGGGGTTTCTGCAAATCGCCCTGGGGCGTGTCTTTCTTTATTCCCTGGGATGTTTCTTTCTTTATTTTTTTTCTTTTTTCACTCTCCTCTTTTCGTTTTCTGAGCTGCTCCATCTTTCGGGTTATCTTATCGTCTTGAGGATCTGCATTTTCCTTAGTCAAAGACTCTTTTAAATGATGAAGCTCTTTCCGGGCCAGTTTGGTTTTTTCTTTCTCTGCCTGTGATTCGCGGATCTCTTTGATGGTGTTTTCCACTTTTTTGTTTGCCGAGTCCACGATCTTCAAGGCATCCAGACGTGCCTGCTCCAGCATTTTTTTCCGGAGGGAACGGATTTCGGTCAACTCGGCCTGGTATTTATCCGTAATATTCTCGAGCGTTTTGTCTGTCTGTTTGATCCGGGCCACTTTTTCTTCCCATTTGCGGCGGTTCCGGGCAATGTTGCGGATATACCTTTCGGTTTCCACGAAACCGGCACCGGCTTTTTCCTGGGCTTTTTGTATAATAAGATCGGGCAACCCCATCTGACGGGCCAATTCAAAAGCAAAAGAGTTTCCGGGGACGCCGGTTTCCAGTTTGAAAAGCGGGCGGATATGCTGTACGTCAAACTGCATGGCCCCGTTCAGAACGCCCTTACTGGTGGTGGCAAAAAATTTCAGGTTGGTGTAATGCGTGGTGATCACTCCATAGGATCCACGTTGTTCCCATTGTTCCAGGAGGGCTTCTGCGATGGCACCTCCGGCAGCCGGTTCGGTTCCTGCTCCAAACTCGTCAATCAGAATCAAAGACTTGTCGTCTGCATGGTTGAGAATTTCCCTCATATTCAACAGATGGGAACTGTACGTGCTCAAATCATTTTCCAATGATTGTTCATCACCGATATCCAGGAAAATAGATTCAAAAACACTGAATTCCGAGGTTTCCGAGGCAGGGATCAGCAACCCGCACTGGAACATATATTGCAGCAACCCGACCGTTTTCAAACAAACCGATTTGCCTCCCGCATTGGGGCCGGAAATAAGCAGTATCCGTTTTTCCGGATTTATCTTCAACGTTAGTGGGACGATGGATTTTCCTTCTTTTTTCAGGGCAGGTTCCAACAAAGGGTGGCGTGCTCTTAACAGTAAGAGCCCCGTTTCCTTTGACAGAACAGGTTTTCCGGCTTCCATCCGCAATGCGGCCCGGGCCTTTGCCCTTAGAAAATCGATCTTGCCTAAAAATTCGGCCTGTGCAATGAGATCCGTAATATAAGGTTGAAGGAATGCGGCAAAGTCACGTAAAATGACAAGAATCTCACGTTGTTCTGCAAAGCCGAGTTCCTTAATCTGGTTATTCAAATTAACCACCTCTGCCGGCTCAATAAAAACGGTTTTCCCGCTGGCCGATTCGTCGCATATATACCCTTCGATTTTTTTCTTGTTGGCAGCAGGGACAGGGATCAGCATACGTCCGTCACGAACCGAAACAGAGGCTTCCGGGTCAGTAACACCTTGTTCCTGTGTGTGTTTTAAGATGGCGTGGATTTTCCTCTGTACCTGTTGTTCTTTGCTTTTTAGGGAACTTCTGATCTCTGCAAGCCTGGGAGAAGCATTGTCCCGGATAGCTCCGTAGCGATCCAGTAATTTATCCAACCTTTGCAGAATGGCAGGAAAAAAAGAAACGGGAGCACACAATGCTTTTAGTGCCGGATAGGATCCCTCTTTGGAATTGGAGAAAAAATGCAGTACAGACTTTACAGTAACCAGGGCCGTCTGTAATTTAACCAACGAAGGCACATCAGGGTAAAAAGAAGATTGAAACTCCATTTGCCTGAGGAAAGAAAGGGTGTCTTCATACCCGTTTTCCGGAAATTTTTGTTCAAACAGGCATATTTCCCGCATCTCGGCAGTACGGTCCAGTTCCGGTTCCAGTACTGAAGCATCGGTTAAAAACCTGATATGATCTATCAGATCACGCCCTGCATTGCTCATGCACAATTGCGTGAGCATTTCACGAATCCTGTCAAATCCAATTTTTTGCTCAAATCCGGCCGGATATATCATCACAGATCACTTATGAAAGGCATTTTCCAAATCCAGCCGCAGTTCGGCCATTCCACTCAACGTTTTGATCACACCGTCCTGCATGGTGGAAATATTACCTGTTTCTTCCGATATTACAATGATAAAGGCATCGGTCTGTTCACTCAGCCCGGCACCCGCCCGGTGCCGCATTCCAAAGTAAGGAGGTATTCCCTGGCTTTCGGACATGGGAAATGTGCACCTTACAGCTTGAATACGGCTGTTGGAGATAATTATTCCGCCATCATGCAAAGGACTGTTCCTGAAAAAAATGTTTTCTATTAGCCGGCTCTGGACCCGGGCATCTATCCGGTCTCCTGTTTCGGCAATAAAACCGAGCGAGGCCGAACGTTCGATGGCTATAAGCGCCCCTGTTTTTCTCTCGGACATACGGCTACACGCCTGAAGGATCTCTTCCAGAACGTTCTTGGAAATGGGTTCAGGCCCTTGCCGGAAAAATGTTTCCAGCAATCCCCGGCGTCCTCCCTCCCGGGTATACCTTGATCCCAGGCGTAAAAGAAAACGGCGGATTTCTTGCTGAAACACAACGATCAAAGCCAGCACACCCACACTGATCACCTTATCTAAAATGGTGGTCAGCAGTTCCATATGGATGGCTTTTACAATAAGCCAAATGAAGTAAACAAAGAGAATGCCCACAAAGATGCTTACGGCAGCCGTTCCCCTGATGATCTTGTACACCTGGTAGATCAAAAGGCCTACCAGAATGATATCAATAACATCTACGATATCCAGTTGCAGAAAGTCAGGCATAGTGTGCAAATATACGTTTTTATTCTACATATGCGAGCGATGCGAAATGCACGAGGACGTCCGGATTATTCTCCAGAATGGCACAGGCACAACTTTCCATTGTTGCCCCCGTGGTGATCACATCATCTACGATCAAAATATCTTTATAATACACTCTGGCTGCCGTAAAGGCGTGTTTCATATTCTCTCTTCGCTGTTCCCGGTCATAAACAGTTTGACTGGTCTTTTCCCGGACCCGTTTTAGAGCCACGGTGTCCATTTCCCACCCGGTTGCCGCCGCAATACCGGCGGCAAACCACTCGGCCTGGTTATAACCTCTTCTTCTGCGTTTCTGCACCGTCATGGGCACGGGGATGATCACCGGCACGCTGTTTTTCAAAGGAGAAACCGCCAGCTCTTTTCCGTATAATGTGCCCAGATAAAAACCGATTTCCCGTTCTCCCCCATATTTGAAACGATGCAGTAATTTCCGATAAGGGCTGTCGTCCCTGAAAAAAAGAAAAGCCGAAGCGTAAAGGAATGGCAATCCACCGGAAAACATACAAGACAACGTGTTGTTTTTATCTGTCCAAAAAAAAGTTCTGGGAAGATCGTACAGGCAAGATAAGCATATGACTTTTTCCCGGGGTATCAATTCTTTCCCACATACCGCACAGAAACACGGAAAGCTCATATTCTTCAACGCACCCGGCATACCGTTCAAATTTACGAATATTTGCTATATTTGTTCGCATGAACCGAAAAGGATTTTTGGGAATTCTCTGTTTGCTTTTGCTTATGGGTTGCGAAAATCCGCGGCTTCATCTTCTGAATGTGTTTAAAAGCATTGACGTAGAGGTCAGCAAAAACTCCGTTGCACATCCCCTTCTGACAGATATTTGCGAGCGTTACGGACCGCGAATGGCCGGGACAGAATCTGCTGCAAGAGCAGAAGAGCTGGCAGCCATTCTTTTTCGTTCTTACGGATACCGGGAAGTTTTTTTTCAGCCTTTTACTTATAACCAATGGCAAAGAGGGAGTGCCCTGCTGCATATTGATACGTCCGGGAGTTTTGTGGAATTCCCTTCTTTGGCACTTGCATACACCCCTTCCGGAAATGTCAGTTCGGTCATTGTGGATGCCGGCAATGGCCTAATAGAAGATTATGACGGGATAGATGTCTCGGGAAAGATCGTCCTTATTCATCTGGGACTTTTACCCGGAACCCCGGAAAATGTAAAGAATACCCACCGTGCTCAGAAATTGGCACTGGCGGTGGCACAGGGAGCTGCCGGGTGTATTGCCGTCAGTTCTGTTCCCGGAGATCTTCCGACTACAGGGACGGCAACACTTGACGGAGGTATGATCAAGATCCCGGCAGTAAGCATCTCCCTGGAAAGAGGCATGCAACTCAGAAAATCCCTAACTCAAAGAAAGTGTCATGCGCGGATTCAAACCGAGAATATGTGCAGACCGGCAACGGCACGCAACGTAGTGGCACGTTTGGAAGGATATGAACTTCCCGGAGAGACCATTGTAATAGGTGCCCACCTGGACTCATGGGACATTTCACCCGGGGCTCTGGACAATGCTTCCGGGGTTGTTTCCGTGCTGGATATTGCCCGGACATTCCGGGTGCTGGGTCTGAAAACAAGACGTACAATTGATTTTGTACTTTTTATGGCAGAAGAAGAAGGCCATTACGGATCGGAATTATATGTTAGGGAAGCCCGCCACCGGAACCGGCTACCGGGCATACGGTATATGTTCAACCATGATATGACCGTGAACACTTACGGTTTTAACCTTATGGGACGGTATGAATCTGAAGATTTCTTTCGGGAAACCGGGGAACTGATCCAAATGACCGATTCTTCATTCTCCAACACCATTGCCCATTTCACGTACCTTGGAAGTGACCATGCACCTTTCATTTTTGAAGGGATATCCACTTTTACACCTCTCTGCCGTTACCAGGATTACCACTCTTACCATACAACCGCCGACACGCCTGATTTGATTAACTCCCTGATGTTGGAAAAGAATGTGAAAATTTCAGCCATGATATTATACGCCCTTGCTAATGCCCAGGAACTTCCGGCAACCCTTTTTACCGGGGAACAAACCAGGCAATACCTTATTGATAACGACCTTCAGGAATCACTGGTTGTTTCGGGAGATTGGAGATGGGATTGAACTATTATTATATTTGTTTACTGTAATGAAACGGTTTTACTTTCTTACCGTATTGGCCTTTTCCTTGTTCTATACAAGTTGTACGCCTCATGACAGTATAGATGATTTTGTACCGGAATATTTTGTTGAAGAGCTTAATGTCTGGGATTTTACTATCAGGGATGCGGTAAACGCCCTGTTGAACGAACTGGAAATTGATCAATCAGATCCCACGACCAGGAAAGTGTTGGACTTTCTTGAAGGTTATCTGAATAGGCAAATCCGTGGCGTTGCCCTTTCATACAGGACTTCTGATCCATTCGGGGATCCGGTACTTGGTACAGGCGCTTTTTTCTATCCACGTAACCTTGAGACAAGGGGTGTTGTCGAGATCCCTCCCATAGCCTACCTTGAAAAAAGGGAAAGTGCTGCACAATATCTGGGAAGAAAAAAATTCTTTAAAGAAGCTTTTCCCTGCATGCTCAACTATATAACCATAAATCCAGATCTTCTGGGCGTTTTTTATACCTCGGATATACCCAGGCCCTTCCTAAACGATGCCAACACCGGGATCGTAGCCTACCATATGCGTAAAGCCGTAGAGGAATACCTGCTTATCACTGAAAACTACCGTCTTGGGAATCGCAGTTTAATAGGCGGTTATTCCCTTGGAGGAGCTTCTGCCTTGTCCATAGCAAAATATTACAGCACCCACCATACAGGAATAAAAATTGACCAGGTTATCACCGGAGGAGGGGTTTACGACGGACTTGAAGCTTTCAGGGCATATGCGCGGACAGAAAAAAGCGACTATTTGGCCATCCCCGGGGTGATCATAGCCATGGATACCTTCTATGGACTGAACCTGGACTTCAGCAAGATCTTTACGAACGGCATGGAAAACCCCGTCAATTCACCCGATCCCGCTGCCGGGGGTGACGGGTACGCCTATTGGTTTGACGGTTCTCACATGTCCAGAAGCATATACAATCGCTGGGGAAGTGATCTGCGCAATTATATGCACGAAGATTTCTTCCATCAGGAACCAACCGGCGAATTTTTGAAACTGAAGGACTGTATGGAAGAGAATTCGCTTGTATACAACTGGACACCAGATCCGTTGCTTAACATTCGCCTGATCCATAGCAGGGAAGACAAGATGATCCCTGTAGAATGCTCCGACCTATTATATCAGGTATATAAAGATAATAACTGTGCCATTCAATATGTTCGTACTAACGGAGATCATTACCAGGCAGGAACCGAGTTCATGATGAACGCCATGCTTTACCTGCTGTTAAGATGATTTTTGATGGCTTTGGGATTAATATGTTTATTGAAAATTTATAGTGAAATGAAACGTTTTTTTCTTCTTACCCCACTGATCTTTTCCTTGTTTTTTACAAGTTGCACTCCTCATGACAGCATTGACGATTTTGTACCTGAATATTTTGTTGAAGAACTTAATATCTGGGATTTTACTATTGGAGACGCTGTTTCAGCATTACTTAATGAATTGGATATTGATCAGGAAGATCCTACGGTAAATACCATAATGGGTTTTCTGAAAGGATATACCAGCAAAGAGATTCGCGGTGTGGCCATTTCCTACAGAACGGTAGATCCGTTTGGGGAACCGGTGCTGGGAACCGGTGCATTTTTTTATCCTAAAGACCTCAATCCAAGAGGGATAGTAGAGGTTCCACCCATCGCACATCTTGACAACGGGGCCAGTGCGGCAATTTACCTGGGGAGAAAACGTTTTTTTGAAGAGGCGTTCCCTGTAATGCTGAATTACATAACCATAAATCCGGATCTACTTGGAGTTTTGTATACAGAAGACATTCCCAGACCTTTCCTGCACGATGCCAATACCGGTATGGTAGCCTATCATATGCGTAAAGCCGTGGAAGAATACCTGATGCTTACGGAAAATTACAGACTAAATAACCGAAGCATCGTTATGGGATATTCTCTGGGCGGGGCGTCTGCTATGTCAATAGCAAAATACTATACGACGAATCCCACCGGGTTAAAAGTGGATCAGGTATTTACAGGAGGAGGCGTTTACGACGGGCTGGAAGCGTTCAGGGCTTATGCCAGAACTGAAAAAAGCGATTACCTGGCCATTCCAACAGTAATTATTGCAATGGATACCTTTTACGAGCTTGGATTGGATTACAGTAAAATCTTTGCCAATGGTATGGAAAACCCCGTAAATTCTCCTGATCCGGCCGCCGGAGGTGACGGGTATGCTTACTGGTTTGACGGAACACACAGTTCAGGAAGTATTCACAGGCGTTGGGGTAGTGATCTGCGTAGTTACATGCATGAAGATTTCTTCAATGATGAGCCGCAGGGAGAATTTTTAAAATTGCAGGAATGTATGCAGGTCAATTCTTTGGTTTACAACTGGACACCCGGCCCATTTCTGAATATAAATGTCATCCACAGCGGGGAAGACAACCTCATACCTGTTGATTGTGCCGACCTTTTATATAAGGTTTATAAAGAGAACGGTTGTTCCATACAATACAACCGGACCACCGGAGACCATTACGAAGCCGGGACGGAATTTATGCTTACAGCTATGCTATACCTGCTGGCAAAGTAATATGTACAACTCAATAAAAAAATATGGATAAAAAAAACTTTCTACGGATTGCCATCATTCTGGTTTTCAGTTCGTGCTGGTCTTGCACGCCTCATGACAATGTGAAAGATTTTGCCCCTCACTATTTTGTTGAGGAACTGGCTGTTTGGGATTTCACGGCTCATTATGCCCTGGAATCTATCCTGGGTCTTATAGATAACTTAAATTTTGAAATCCCTCCGGAAACAGAAAACGTTTTAAATTCGTTGTTTGCAAAAGGCTTGCAACGCGAGATCCGTGGTGTCGCCATATCCTATAATACCATAGATCCTTTTGGCAACCCCCTGGTTGCAACCGGTGCGTTTTTCTATCCTAAAGATTTGAAACCCGGAGGAGTTGTTGAAATTCCTCCCATAGCGCTTATGAATGACAATGAAGCCCCTTCCTTGTACCTGGAACGAAAAGAATTTTCTTTTGAGAGTGTTCCCTGTATGCTGGGTTATATAACCATCAACCCGGATTTCGTAGGGGTCCGGCACACCCAGGATTGGCCCCGTCCCTACCTGATAGCCGAAAATGCGGGCATTGTGGCTTACCATATGCGTAAAGCCGTGGAAGAATACCTGCTGCTTACAGAAGATTACCGGTTAAACAATCACAGCACCATTCTGGGCTATTCTCTGGGCGGTAGCACTTCTATGGCAATGGCCTGGTACTATGAAGAAAACCCCACCGGCGTAACCGTAGACAGAGTGATCACGGGAGGCGGCGTGTACGATGGTATTGAAGCTTTCAGGGCTTATGTACGTACTGAAAAAAACGATTATCAGTCGATCCCCATGGTAATAATGGGTCTCGACAAATATTACGGTCTGAACCTTGATTACAACAAGATCTTTGCAAACGGAATGGAAAATGCGGTAGATTCACCGGATCCTGAAGAAGGAGGAGACGGATATGTATACTGGTTCAGCGGGAAACGAAGTCTTTCAAGCATTATTCGCCGATGGGGAAGCAATCTGCGCAATTATATGCATGAAGATTTTTTTACCCCCGAACTTAACGGAGAATTCCAAAAACTTAAAGAACCACTTGAGATCAATTCTATCGTATACAACTGGACTCCCCGTCCTTTTTTGGATATCCATGTGATCCATTCCATGGAAGACAACCTGATCCCTGTTGAATGTTCCGATCTTTTATTCCGGGAATATAAAAACAGGGGATGTTCCATAACTTACGACCGGACAACCGGAGATCATTTTCAGGCCGGGTTTAAATTTATTGCTACTGCTGTACTTTATCTTTTAGTAAAATAATAAACATATGACTATCTTAACTACTGACCCTCATTGGATCTGGAAAGTATTCGCCATCGCGGGACCCCTTATGTGCCTTATAGGCAATTTGTGGCTGGGATGGGGATTCGAAATTATTTCTTATCTTGTAGGATTGATTCTTTAACCAGAAAACAGAAATCGTTATGGAAGATTTTTTTAAGATTTCGGGAGTCCTGGGATTATTTCTTACAATCCTGGCTTTTTTCTTTTTTAGCGTTATGTAATAATTTTACCTGTTATGACATTTGACTGGAACTTAATCCTTAAAATTGCAGGCATTGCCGGACCGATCATAATGATGATCTGCCTGATCATTCTGGCCTGGGGATAAATAAAAAATACACTGCAATGGACCTTATTTCAAAAATACTGATCATCCTGGGATCGATCATGTCCATCCTGGCCTTTTTTGTGCTGGGATCATACTGATGTTGCCCGTTCATTCAAAACGGCTTCCGGGATCTTTCCGGAAGTTGATTTGTTGTGCACTTCTTTTGATCTGTTTTTCCTGTAATAAAGCAGATCAGGTAGTTGATATGCCTGATGGTAACCTGGTATCTGTGTTGCGAACACAGGAATTCGGGATTCAGGAAATGATTGACCTGACATTAAGGGATTTCCCGGAACTGGACTTTTCCATGCTTGAATCGGTGACCGATTTGTTCAACCTGGAAATAAAAGTCAGGGTAACTGCCATATCTTATAACACCACAGATCCCACAGGTGATCCGGTTATAGCTTCCGGGATTATAGTACAACCCCTGGGCATACCTTCAAGAGGTGTCATTCACGTTCCTCCTACAACTCCTATGTCTTGCCTTGAAGGAGGAAGCGATCTGCTTATAATCACAGAAGGCGTGTTTGCATTTATGGGCTTTACCGTTATTATTCCGGATCTAATAGGCAGCGGGGTCAGTAAAGATATACCCCAGCCGTTCCTTTTTATGGATCACTCGGGTCAGGTGTGTTATGATATGCATCTGGCTGCCATGGAATACTGCAGCAAGTACTCCCAAAAGCCGCTTCCTGCAGAAATAGATGTTTTTGGTTATTCCGGAGGGGCCACCTGCGCAGTGGCTTTACTTCGGCATATAGACCGGCTGCCCCATTCACCGGTAAGGGTAAAAAGGCTTTTTGCTGGAGGAGGTGTTTACGATATGTGTGAAACCTATGATGTGCTTAAAGCACGGGGATACGCAGAATACCCGTTGATCCCTTTGTTGATAGCTTCGCTGGATCATTGGTATACATTAGACCTGGATTATTCCGCGGTGTTCACCGAGGACTTGCTGGCCAACCGGGAAAGATGGCTGGACAGGACAAAAAATGCAGAGCAAATGCGCGCCCTGATTGATCCCTATTTGTACACTTATATGCATCCTGATTTTTTTACTGACGGAAAAAACACCGAAATCCAAAAAATTGAAAATGTATTATCTTTGCACTCCATGGCAGAAGGATGGCATACGAAAACACGTCTATACCTGGGCCACGCCACAGACGATCTGTCCGTTCCGTTTTCTGAAACTCAAACATTATACAATAACCTGAAAACGAAATCTAACGTGACTTTGGTCACAGGTACCGGAGGTCATTACAATTACGGCATAGTATTTTTTATTGCAGCCTGTCTCTATTTAACTGTTAACTGATTATGTCCCGCTATTTTATTAAAGTTCTAAAAGAAGGTGATTTTTCCATTCAGGATGTTTTTATTGAAGTAAAAAAGGATTTTCCTGCACTGGATCTCTCAAAGGTAGAACCCGCTCTCACTACCCTTATTAAAATGAAAGTCCGTATTACGGCCATTTCCTACAATACTGTAGATCCCAAGGGAAATCCCGTAGTATCTTCCGGGATCGTTATGAGGCCGTTTAACCGAAAGCCACGAGGGGTACTGCATTTCCTGCCATCCGCTAATATTGATAAATTCGGATCAGGAAGTGATGCCCTGCTGATTTTTGAAGGTGTTCTGGCTTTCCTTGGATATATTGTGATCATTCCCGATTTGCTGGGCAACGGAATCACAAAAGATACCGTGGAATATCCTTTCCTGATGAGCGAAAATACTGGACGGGTTGCTTATGATATGCATCGTGCTGCCATCGAATATTTTTTAGAAGTACTGGGGTACCCTCTTCATAAACACATTTCTATAGGCGGGTACTCCATGGGCGGGTCAGGAGCACTCGCGTTGATACGACATATTGAAAAGGAGAACCCCAGGGATATCATCATAGACCGGGCTATTATCGGAGGCGGTATTTACGATCTGAACGTGGCCTTTGAAGAATTTGTGAAAACCGGGTTTGCCCAATATCCTGCTGCACCGGGAATTTTCAAGGCTTACGACAAATGGTATGATCTGAATCTGGATTATTCCAAAGTTTTTATCGGACCTTTGTTGCAAAATATGGAAAGCTGGTTGGACAGAACCCATTTCCGGGATCAACTTACCGAATGGATAGGTCAGGACCTGCACAAATACATGCACCCCGATTTTTTTACTAAGGAACGAAACCCGGAGATCATCAAACTTTGGAATAGATTCAGTGAAAATTCCCTGGTAGAGGGATGGACCCCAAAAACACATATTTTGTTCTCACACGCATCTGATGACCAGTCAGTCCCCACACGTGTAGCCCAATATACCTACCGGGAGTTTAAAAAAAGAGGTGCAAAAATACGAATTCGTTACGGAAAAGGAGGACATTACGAATTCGGGAAATGGTATTTCCTGAGGATGGGGATCCACCTGATATTGAAACGAATGGCCTTCTGGAGATTTAGTTAAATAAATAAATTATAAAACAAAATACTATGTTATTATCAATGCAAGAAATTGCCAATACTACCGCACAGGCAGCCGAGACAGTTACACCCGAAAAACTTTTTGACCAGATCAAAACATTATCATTAACGGATCTTGGTGAAAAAGTGCTCTCCTGGGCCGTATCTTTTGGTGGAAGGTTATTGGCAGCCATTGTTATTTTAATTGTCTTCCGGTGGATCATTAAACGGATCCGGAGAAGACTAAAAATAAGAATGGAAAAGAAAGAAAATTCGGCACTTATTCCTTTTACCATAAATCTGGTTTCCATTTCGCTCAATATCCTTATGATTTTTGTGGTCATTTGGATCCTGGGCATAGAAACGAGCTCATTCATTGCTCTTTTTGCATCGGCTGGAATTGCTATAGGTATGGCTCTGAGCGGCACATTGCAGAATTTTGCCGGTGGAGTTATGATTTTGGTTTTTAAGCCATTTCAAATAGGCGATTTTATAGATGCCCAGGGAAAAGCAGGAACTGTAAAAGCTATATTGATTACAAATACGGTGATTCTGACTCCGGACAACCAGACTATATACATACCCAACGGCAGTTTGTCTACAGGGATCATAACCAACTACTCCGCGCAGGATTTTCGCCGCGTAGACTGGACCTTTTCAATAGCATACGGAGACGATTATCAGGAAGCAAGATCTGTTTTGGAAGAATTGATTGGGAAAGAAGAACGCATTTTGAACGAACCGGCAGCTCCTTTCATTGCTCTTAACAAAATGGCAGACAGTTCTATTGACATCGTGGTAAGAGCCTGGGTAAACAAGGCGGATTACTGGGATGTTTATTTTCTGATGAATGAAACAGTGTATAAGACCTTCGAAGAAAAAGGGCTCAGTATTCCTTTCCCGCAAGTGGATGTGCATATAAAGCAATAAGCTTGTCGCGGTATACCCTGCCAACAGGCAGATTCATTTCTCCGTTATATTTGATCCTGACCGTGTTGTGAGATACAGTCAGGATTTTTTTCCCGGCTACCATATATGACTTGTGAATACGGAAAAACCTGTCTCCGGGAAGCTTGCTTTCCAGGGATTTAAGTGACCCGTAAGCTGTTATACGCTGATTTGTTGTATAATAGGTAACGTATTCATGCTGGGATTCTATATAAACAAGATCATCCAGTTCTATTTTATGTAATTTATAATCCGCCTTTACAAACAGGGATTCCGGTACCGGATCTTTCCTTTGCAGCATGTTCAGACATTTATCCACAGCCACACGAAACCGTTCCAACGCTATGGGTTTCAACAAGTAGTCTACGGCATTCAGGTCAAATCCCTTAACGGCAAATTTTGAATGTGCCGTCGTAAAGATCACACAAACATCCTTGCTCAAGTTTCTGACAAATTCCATTCCGTTCATACCGGGCATTTGGATATCACAAAGTATGATATCTGCCTCATCGGAGGCCAGGAACTCAGCGGCCTGCAAAGCATTGGAAAAACTTCCGGCAACCATCAGTTCCGGTATTTGAGACACATATTCTTCCAGGAGTATACGCGCCGGTTTCTCATCATCTATTATCAACACCCGCTTAGGCTCGCCAATCATAAATCAATTTCAATTTTTACTTTATATATCTTTTCCGCTTCTTTGACATCCAGTTTGTGTTTCCCGGGATAATACAATTGCAAACGTTGTTCTACGCTGGGTATTCCTACTCCTTCCCTTTCAGGAATGGGGTCTTTCGTGTTATCAACAGAATTTTCAATGGAAAAAAACAGCCGGTTATTACGTACCAATAAATGGATCCGCACAAAACTTTCCGGATCATTGGTGATATTGCCATGTTTAAAAGCATTTTCCACAAAAGGCTGAAGAATCATGGGAGGGATCTCATCTGCTGTTTCATCCGGAGCATAGGTAAAGGACAGGTTGTGGATCTCTCCAAAACGGATTCGCTGAAAATCCAGGTAATTTTCTATGTATTTTATTTCCTGAACCAAGGGGACTTTGTCTGCCTGGCAATCATCCGTAATATAACGCAACATATCGGCCAGTTTCATTATCATTTCCGGCGTCTTAAGGTCTTGGGTATAACTAAGAGAATACAATACATTTAACGCATTGTAGACAAAATGCGGATTCATCCGGCTTCTAAGCAAAGCCAGCTCCATTTCCTGTTTTTCCTGCATAAGTTTCTCTGATTGGATCCTGATCTTTCGCGAACGAATGCCTGTTGCACCCAAAAAGGCCCCCATACCAAGCATGGTATTCCTGAATAAAGGATATATGAACGGCAGGTGCGAATAATTATCCTGCAATATTAACCTCATAACCAGATCTTCCATGAACATCAGAATAGCAACACAGATGGCAAGTATGAACACCGTCGACAACATAATAACCAGCCGGGGAATCCTTTTTTTATGTGAAAATTCCAGATAACGTTCAATCCCAAACATCATCAAAATAATCCACATAGTATCCAATAAGGCCATCACCAGGGACAACCACGGATCAACACGTATGGCCCCCAGGAACAACAGTAGAAATACTGTCAAAAAAATCAAAAAATACTGATAAAGGCGGGATTTTGACGGCATATTCAAAGGTAAACATATTCGTTGATTGAAAAAAACATGCCGTTGCGTGAAAAATTTTGACGTTGGCATAAAATCTGCTTTACTTTGCCTGCTTTTATTTTATAATAGTTGGAAATGAAGAAGTTCAGTTTTATTCTTTTGTTATTAGTATGTTGCACTGCGTGGACTCCGGTAAAGGGACAGGATTCACTGCGTGTAAATCTGGAAACCGCTCTTGAAATTGCCCTCTCCGAAAGCCCGGTAATCCGTATTGCTGACCGGGAAATCGAACGTGCCTTATATGCAAGGAAAGAGTCCCAATCGGGATTCTGGCCCGGAATTTCAGCCAGCGGTGTATATAACAGAACGCTAAAAAAACAAGTCATGGTAATGGATTTTGGAGGAGAAGAACTTGAAATATCCGTAGGTACAGATAACAACTGGATGGGGGGTGTTTCACTATCCTTACCGCTTGTGGCTCCGGCGTTATGGAAAACCGTGCAATTGTCTGCTTTGGATATAGATATGGCCGTAGAAAAGGCCCGTTCCAGCAAGCTCTCCATGATCAGTGCGGTTAAACAGGCCTTTTATTCTTATTTGCTGGCCAAAGATTCTTATGCAGTACTTAAAAGAAATTACGACAACGTAGCCCTAAACACCAAAACGGTAACCGATAAATTCGAACAGGGCATGGCCAGTGAATTCGACAAATTACGTGCAGAAGTTGAATTAAAAAATCAACGTCCCAACCTGATCGCATCTGAAACGGCCATTGAACTGGCATCCATGCAACTCAAAGCGCTTATGGGGCTGGACATAGAATATCCTGTTATTTTTGAGGGTACACTTACCCAATTTGAAGCAGAAGTCACCCAGGAAGGGATGTTACCTGCCAGAGCTTATTCACTGGATAGAAACTCGGACCTGGTCCAGCTCTCCATTCAGAAAGAACAGATGGAACTTGCCCTTAAACTTACCAAGGCATCGTTCCTGCCTACATTGAGCCTGAGTTCCAATTACCAATTTTCTTCCATGAACAATAATTTCAAATTTTCTGAATACCACTGGTTCCCTTATTCTACAGCTTCTCTGGCTCTTAGTATCCCTATTTTCAGCGGATTCAAAAGACAACAACAAGTACGGCAAAGCCGTCTGAACATGCAAAGCCTGGAAGACAGCCGGATCAACTCGGAAAGAAACCTGCGACTGAGCGTTAAGAACTGCCTTAACCAGATGAGTAACGCAGTAGAAGAACTGGCTTCCAACAAAGAGAATGTTACAATGGCCGAAAAAGCCTACTCCATCAGTCGAAAACAATTTGAGGTGGGAATGGGAACATGGCTGGATCTGAGTGCCTCGGAACTGGCGCTGACACAAGCCCGCCTGGCCTACCATCAATCCATTTACAATTATTTGTTCAACATGGCTGAACTGGAAAATATATTAGGTATTAATAATTATCAAAACGATTAACATATGAATAAGTGTAGTTTGATCCCTCTGTTCGCTGTTGCTGTACTTCTTTCCGGATGTCAGTTTTCAGGTTCAAAACAACAGGAAATAAAGGTGGGAAAAATCCCGGTACGGACAACGCCTGTAATTATTGAAGAAGTTCCCCAGACATACGAATTTTCGGCAACCGTAGAGGCAAATGTCATCAACAACATTGCCCCCCAGATGTCAGTCAGGATCCAGCAAATTTTCGTAGAAGTAGGCGATTTTGTATCCAAAGGACAGAAACTGGTACAAATGGATGACAACAACCTGGAACAAATCCGGACACAGTTGGATAATATGGAAGTGTCTTTCCAGCGTATAGATGAATTGTACAAAGTAGGAGGCGTGTCACGTGCCGAATGGGATGCACAAAAAACAAACCTTGAAGTGATGCGCACCCAGTACAACAACCTGGTGGAAAACACGCAGCTGGTCAGTCCTATTGTCGGTGTGGTAACCGCACGCAATTACGACAGCGGAGATCTCTATGGTATGGGTCTGCCTTTACTGGTAGTTGAACAAATTTCTCCGGTAAAACTCATAATCCATGTTTCCGAATCGTTCTTTACAAAAGTCCGCAAAGGAATGGATGTTGATGTAGCTCTGGATGTATACCCGGGAGAAGTCTTTAAAGGCAAAGTATCACTGGTTTATCCGACAATTACTGCAGCCACCAGGACATTCCCTGTAGAAATCCTTATCCCCAATAACAACCGCAAGGTAAGACCCGGCATGTTTGCCCGCGTTACCATTGATTTTGGATCAGAACCACGTTTGCTGGTTCCCGACAGAAGTGTTATCAAACAACAGGGCTCAGGAGAACGTTACGTATACGTCAACAAGGAAGGCAAAGCGGAATTCAGGATCATTGAATTGGGCAGAAGGGTTGATACTTACTATGAATGCCTGTCCGGATTGGAAGAAGGAGAATGCGTTATTACCACAAGTCTGAACAGACTTACCAACGGCATTGAGGTTGAACCGGTTAACGAATAAAAAATTATGAGCATCTATCAATCAGCCGTAAGAAAACCGGTTACTACCGTTCTGATATATGTCGCACTTGCCGTAATTGGGATTTTTTCACTTTCAAGGCTGGCCGTTGATTTCCTTCCCAGTATGAGTGATAATACCATATTGGTTATGACAACGTACTCAGGAGCCAGTGCCGCCGATATTGAAAACAATGTTACCAAGGTACTGGAAGGCACTTTAAGCAGTGTAAGCGACCTGAAACACATTACTACACAGACCAAGGAAAACTCTTCGCTTGTCGTTTTGGAATTCGAATATGGAATAGATATTGCCGAGGCAACAAACGATGTACGGGACAAATTAAACCTGATAGCAGATTACCTTCCAGAAGACGCCAATACTCCGGTTATATTTAAATTCGGAACAGATGACATTCCGGTAATGATTCTCTCGGTACAGGCAAAAGAAAGCATGAACGGCCTGTACAAAATCCTGGATGACAGACTGGCTTCTCCGCTTAGCCGTATTAAAGGAGTAGGAACCGTGTCCATTTCAGGAGCGCCTGTCAGGGAAGTCCAGGTATACTGTGATCCCTTTAAGCTGGAAGCATACAACCTGACCGTTGAAGGAATCGCTTCCACAATTGCTTATGAAAACAGGAACACACCCGGGGGAAACCTGGATATTGGCTCGGAAACCCTGACCATCAGGATGGAGGGAGAGTTTAAGGACCCCAGGCAGATGGAAAACATTATTGTTGGTCATTTCCAGGGAAGAAATGTTTTCCTGAGCGATGTGGCCCGGGTTGAAGACACGATACAGGAACGGGCACAGGAAACTTATATTGACGGAGTACAGGGAGGAACCGTTGTGATCCAAAAACAGGCCGGATCCAATACGGTTCAGATCTGCAAAAAGATCACCGAAAAATTACCTGAACTAGAAGAAAACCTCCCTTCAGATATCAGCATTGGGGTGGTGATGGACTCTTCAGATAATATTAACCGTGTAATAGATAGTCTGGTCCAGACCATAATGGTTACACTTATACTGGTCGTATTCATCGTATTGTTCTTCCTGGGACGGTGGCGTGCCACTCTTATTGTAGCCATCGTAATTCCCGTATCCCTGGTAGCTTCATTTATATACCTGCTCATTTCCGGGAATACATTAAATATCATTTCACTGTCGTCCTTAAGTATTGCCATTGGGATGGTTGTGGATGATGCCATCGTGGCGTTGGAAAACATAACACGTCACATAGAAAGAGGAACCAAACCAAAATCAGCGGCTGTTTATGCTACCAACGAGGTATCAATATCTATCATTGCTTCTACGTTAACCTTACTGGCGGTATTCATACCTCTGACCATGGTCGGAGGTATGTCCGGTGAGATCTTCAGCCAGCTGGGCTGGATCGTGGCTATCATCAGTTCCGTTTCAACCATTGCAGCGCTCACCCTTACCCCAATGATGTCTTCACAGCTTTTGAAGCTTAAAACAAGAAAGACAAAAGGTTTTGATAAGTTTTACGGGTATGTTGAAAAAGCCCTCGGAGCTCTTGACGCAGTCTATGCCAATGCACTTAACTGGACAGTAAGTCACCGTATTACGGTTATCCTTGCATCAACTGCTGTTTTTATTGCTTCACTGTTTTTGTTTTCTATAGTTCCAACAGAATTCTTCCCTCAGCAGGACAATGCCCGGTTGCAATTAACCGCTAAATTGCCTATCAATACACGTTCTGAGATCACAAAAGAATTATCCTTCAGGATTTACGAACAATTCCGCAGGGATTATCCGGAAATCGAAGCCATGACGTTTACTGTAGGGCAGGCAAGCGAGGATAACTTGTACGGACAGCTTGGAGATAACGGGCCTCATATTATGACTGCCAATATCCGGCTTTCCCTTAAAACGGAAAGGGACCGTTCCATACAGGAATTGTCAGATGCCATGAGGGAAGATCTCAGGAGGTATTATCCCGAGATCCGTACTTTTAACGTTGGAGCGGGTATGGGAGGACCTACCGGTGGTGAGACAACGGTGGATCTGGAAATATACGGTAATGATTTTGCCACCACAGATGCCATAGCCTCTCAATTGGCAGACCTTATGGAAAAGGTTCCGGGAACTTCCCAGGTAACCGTTTCCCGGGATGAATATTCTCCCGAATACCTGGTGGATTTCGATCGCGAAAAATTGGCCGAACACGGATTGAATTTATCTACGGCGTCCCAGTATGTACGAAACAGGATAAACGGCGCAACCGCTTCTTATTACCGTGAAGAAGGTGACGAATACAACATCAAGGTAAGGTATGCTCCGGAATACAGGGAATCCCTGGATGACATAAGAAACATCCTGGTATACAACAACCAGGGACAGGCTGTGCGGGTAAGGGATATTGCCACCATTGGAGAAACAATGCAACCGCCCACCATTGAAAGGAAAGACAGGGAACGGATCGTAACGGTAACCTGTGTGGCCGCCAAAGGAGCGGTGCTGAGTGATCTGGTAACAGCAGCCGGTCAGCAAATAGCTACCATTGACATCCCATCAGATATAATGATCAGTATCGCAGGAAGTTACGAAGACCAGCAGGAATCGTTCCAGGATCTGACCATGCTCATGATACTGATATTGATCCTTGTATACATTGTGATGGCCGCCCAGTTTGAATCATTCTCCAGTCCGTTTATTATTATGTTCTCCGTACCTTTTGCCCTTACCGGGGTTTTGGCAGGACTTGCTGTATCCGGGACCGCCCTGGGAATCATGAGCATGGTGGGATTGATGATGTTGTTCGGGATTGTTGTGAAAAACGGAATTGTGCTGATCGATTATATAGTCTTGTGCCGGGAAAGGGGAATGTCCATTATGGATGCCGTCGTGACATCCGGACGTTCAAGGCTGCGTCCCATTTTAATGACCGCCCTGACAACCATCTTTGGGATGGTTCCCCTGGCCGTTGGCAGAGGCGTGGGTGCCGAGATGTGGAACGGGCTGGGTATCACTGTTGCCAGTGGCCTTACCGTTTCTACTTTTGTGACTCTTTTCCTGGTGCCGGCCATATACAGTTTGACCGCTGAAAGAGGGGAAAAACGAAAAAAACGCAAAGCAGAACGCCGTGCAAAACATGAATTGTTGCATGATTAAAAATGTATTTCCATGAAAGCTGTATTCATATCATTTTACCAGGCCTTTTATGACGAGGTCATAGAAGCGTTGGAAAAAAACCAAATAACCGGTTTTACTTTCTGGGAAGAAGTGCGTGGTCGCGGATCCCGGGGTGGAGAACCTCACCTGGGCTCACACGCCTGGCCGACTTTGAACTCGGCGTTACTCACCTTTGTTCCGGACCAGGTCGTGGACAGATTGCTGGAAGATTTAAGGAAAGCAGACGAAACCGCCCCCAAACAAGGCTTGCGGGCCTTTGTTCTGGAGGCGGAAGAACGGACGGTATAACTAAACGTTTAGAACAGGCTGACCCCGTTGTAAAAAGCCAGAATCCTTGAACGGAACAGGAAATTGTATTTTGCCTGGGCCGCTTCCGAACGGGCAGAAGAAAGGCGCAACCGGACCTGGTCAAACGTATAGATGTTTGAACGGCCGGCTTCGTACTTTTGTTCTTCGAACTCATAGGCCAGAGAGGCGGCTTCCACAGCTATTTCGGATGATTTGTATTTTTCATGTGCAGCTACGGCATTATAATACGCCTGCTGCACTTCTTTGTATAGGTCCTGTTTTGCCTGATCCAGCAACAGCTCCTGGTTTTGTATGTTCAAATGTGCCGACCGTACCCGGTTACGGGTTGCCATCCTGTTAAACAGGGGAACACTCAGGCTTAATCCAATGGATTGTGCACTGTTTTGTGCCAGTTGATCGGCCAGGGAGGCATTGCTCATTCCGGCTGCCAGACTGTAATTATAATAATAGGAATTACTGTATCCGGCACCCAGACGTAAGCTGGGATAGTAAGCCCCTTGTGCCGCTTTTAAGGACCTTTCACTCCCTTCAAGCCGGTATTCAGCAGCTTTTATGGCCGGCCTTTGCGAAACTGAATAATGGTATGCTTGCGAAGGAAGTACCAGACCGGCAGCTTCGCGGCCGATCATTTCAGAAACATCGGGAAGGGCTACATCAAAATGTTCCACATCGGGCAGGTTCATGGTTTGTGTCAAATCAAGCAATGCCAATTGCAGGTTATTAGCCGATTCGGTAACCTGCATTTGCTGTTGGGCCAGAGAAGATCTGGCATCGTACAGATCACTTTCCGAGCTTTTTCCCGCTTCAACCAGGAATTCAGTCTGTGTAACCTGTTTTTTATTCAACTCAAGCTGATCCAATGCAATTTCATACAATTCCCTGCTAAGCAATACCTGCAGGTAATAACCGGTTACAGCCAATGACAAGTCTTCTTTTGCCCGGTTGAGGTCTTCCACGGCAGCCTGCAATTCCAGCTTGTCTGCTTTTAACTGGTTGGTTACCTGAAACCCGCTGAATAGATTCACACTTGTATTAATACCCAGTGATGAATTGGAGCCGGTCTGATCCTGGTACACACCATCCCTGTCAGGGGTACGTCCAAAATAGAAGGTCTGACCCAGATTTGCTGAAAGATCGGGAAGCCTTGAAAACCAGGTGGTCTCTACCGTTATTTCCTGATTCTCTTTTGCCAGTTCATAGCGTTTTACACCAATATTGTTTTCCAGGGCATATTGAATACATGATTCCAGTGTCCAGTCTTTTTTCTGATTTTGTGCAGTAAGCAGGCTCCCTGAAAAGATCAATATGGCACTCAGGAGTACAATTTTTTTCATATACCTCTTCATTTATTCCGTTATTAATGTTCCGCGGATCTGATCTTCTGTAAGCAGACCTTCTTTTATTTCAACATTTATTCCGTCACTTAACCCCAGGATCACTTCTTTTTCTTCAAAAAGTTGCTTATCTCCATCCATGCCTTTAAACACATTTACATACGTTTTGTCTTCTTTAAAGACCACTGAACTCTCAGGAATAACCAAAACATCGTAACGGCTGTCCAGGATGATCTGTGCATTGGCACTGTATCCTGCACGGATAAATACACTTTCAGGTACAGTAACCGCAGCTTTTATTTCAAAAAGTATGGCCCCGTTGTTTTCCGTGCTTTTTGGAGAAATGTATTCCAGCACAGCTTTGAAGTGTTGTTCCTGCAATGCGCCTATGGTAATATCCAGAGGCATACCCTCACGTATTCGACCCACTTCCGTTTCGTCAATGTTCCCGCGAAAGATCATATCATTCATGTCTGCCACAGTTGCTATGGTCGTTCCGGCATTAAAGGTATTTGCCTGTATCACAGAATTCCCGACTTTCACGGGAACATCCAGAATCATCCCCGAGATGGTAGCCCGGATCTGTGTATTGCTGGTTTCCGAAGACCGTTTTGCAATCCCGTCCCTGACAATTTCCAGATTATCCTGTGCGTTACGAAGTTCTTCCTGCGCCAGTTTCAACTGGGTTTCCACATTCTCGTATTCTTCACGAACCACCACCTTGGATTCATACAATTCTTTTGTCCTGTCAAAAACACGGCGGGCCTGGGTTAAATTCAGGTTGGCTTGTGTCACTCTTGATTCAGCAGCATTTAACGTTCCCATTTCCGGTATTACCTTGATCCTGGAAATGATCTCTCCTACCTGAACCATTTGGCCTGCTTCTTTATAAAGCTCTGAAACAATGCCGGATATTTGGGGAACGATGGCTACTTCGTCCCTGGGTTCCACTTTTCCCGTTGCCACGGTTTTTTGCTCAATATTCCCTTTTTCAGGGACTACCAATTCGTATACCTCTTTCTTCGGCCTGGATTTTTTCCACAGGTAAACAAACGTGAATACAACCCCTGCCACCAGGGCGATGATCAACACATAGCGTAAAATTTTCTTCATTGCAAACGTTATTTTATCTTTTAGTTTTCTTCCCGTATAGCATCTATTGCTTTTATCTGTAATGCCCTGTACGCAGGTAAAATGCCGGCAAGCACACCGCACAGAAGGATAATGGCAGCCGCCGACAGAGCTACCGTAAAGTTGATTTGCGGATTTTTGAAAAAGACTTCTCCTGTCATGTTCTGGAGCAGGAATTTATCTGCCAGATCCAGAACCAACACCCCGAATGCCAGTCCCAGAAAACCTGCCGCAACTGTCAATACCGTACTTTCCTTGATTATCTGGAAAATAATAGAAGCCGGTTTCGCACCTATAGCCCTTCTGACACCAATTTCTTTGGTGCGTTCACGCACCGTTACCATAATAATATTGCTTACACCCACTACACCGGCCAGCAACGTACCAAGCCCCACGATCCAGATCAATACGGCTATACCAGTAAACAACATTTCAAATTGCTTGAATATTTTTTCCACATTGATGCTTTCAAGTGCAAAATCATCTGTGGGAGAAATGTTATGACGGGCCTTTAACAATGTTTCCACCTGGGGTTCCAGAACGCTCATGCTCACATTCTCATTTGCCACAACACCTATCAGATGTATGATAGTACCCGAATTCTGAATCTGTTGCATAACCGAATAAGGAATACTGATCACTTCGTCATCACGTCCGTTTATGTTGACTCCCCTTACAGAAGGTTCGCTAACCCCTATGATCTGGAAATTGATATTGTAAAGTTTCAGGTATGTCCCCAGGGGATCCTCTCCTGCCTTGAAAAGTTCTTCATAAACACGTCTTCCCACAACACATACTTTTCTGCGATCCTGTACATCCATATGATTAATGTAACGTCCGTAGATCATATGCTGTGGCATCATTTGATTGTATAAGGGTGAATTCCCTTTGGTATTGCAACTGGTGCTTTTATCACGGTAAACAACCGTTACATTCTGTCCCATTAAAAAAGGCACCGTATATTTTATGTCTTTTATCTGCGCTTCCAGAATAGCCAGGTCTTCCTCCTGCATATTCCAATAACGTCCCTTCCTGAATCCTTTGTATGGCTCCGAGGTATTGTTTGTAAAAAACAATGCCGAGTTTTCGGAAAAGCCCTGAATATCGGAAGCCACGCCTTCGGACAAACCGTTGCCTGCCCCAAGCATAACTACCAGCATAAATATTCCCCAGAAAATTCCGAAAGCGGTAAGCAGACTTCTTCTTTTGTTGCGGGTGATGGTCACCCATATTTCCTGCCAGCTGTCCAGATCAAACATAATTACTCGTATCTTAATGCTTCAATCGGCTTAACCTGAACTGCCCGTCGTGCAGGCAGGTACCCGGCCAAAAGACCGGCAATTATTAAAACGATCGTAGCGGCTATGATTATTGAAGGCTCTACCGTAGGATTAGTGAACATGACCATATCTTCCTGAGAAGTTGGGGCACTTGGCGTCCCCATAACATTATTCAACAATTCGGTCACCGCGATTCCCCCCAACATTCCCAGGTAACCGAAAAAGGCTGTGATCATAAGACATTCAGTCATAACCAAACGTAAGATAGTCCCGGGGGTGGCACCAATGGCTTTTCGTATTCCAAACTCTTTAGTACGCTCTTTTACTGTAATCAACATGATGTTACTGATGCCCACCACCCCGGCTATCAAGGTTCCTAACCCTATAATCCACACAAACAATGTTATGCCGTTGAAAATTCCTTTAAACTGTATGTATTCCCTGGTAATGTTGTAAAGATATATTGCCGAACGGTCTTCCCGGTCAAACCGGTGTTTACGCCCTAAAGCTCCTCTGAGGTTATCTTCAAACACTTCATTTTCTTCTGTCGTTTCCAGTCCGTTGAGCAACATGGCCACCTGTGAGTACCCGTTCTCCGGATTATAAATCAGTTGGGCCGTAGTAAGAGGAATGCAGCTGTTCGGATTCTGGGACATATTATTGTCATTATAAACACCTATAACCTGGTACATGACATTGTCGTAAGTAATAAATTTTCCCAGTGGATCTTCTTCTTTGAAAAGCAATTCAGCAGTGCGTGAATGCAGTACAATCACTTTCCTTGCCTGGCGAATGTCCGCGGTGTTTATAAACCGTCCGTTACCCGGTCTTATCTTTACCGTTTCAATATTACGGTAACCCGGCATAACACCCTGCAATACACCGGGTGCATAATCTCCCTTGTAGAAAAAATTCTCATTGTACCTTGTAATAAGTGGAGAAATATTAGAAACCTGGTTAAATTCATTTTCAAGGAAAGGCCTCTCGGTACTGTCCAGTTTGATGCGTCTGCCCGCCTGCAACCCCTGATAAGCTTCTGCTGTCCTTCCGGGCCACAGTTTTACGAAGTTGGTGGCCATATCCGCAAAATTGAACAAAATGCCGTTCCTCAGGCCGTTCCCCGCACCCAACAATACAATGAGCATAAAAATGCCCCAAGCCATGGAAAATCCCGTCAGGAAGGTCCGTAATTTGTTTTTTCTTAAGGTGCTGAATATTTCCTGAAAATCGTCAAACATAACTGCAACCTTTACTGATGTTCTATAGACCCTATTACACCGTCGCGGATCTTGATGATCTTATGGCTCATGGCTGCCATTTCCGGATCGTGCGTGACCATGACGATGGTCATCCCGTCCCGGTTGACCTGTTGCAAAATTTCCATAACCTCTATAGAAGTCTGTGAATCCAAAGCTCCGGTAGGTTCATCGGCCAGGATAACCTGCGGATTGGTAACCAGGGCACGTGCGATAGCAATACGTTGTTTTTGTCCGCCCGACAACTCGGAAGGCAGGTGTTCCGCCCACTCTGTCAAACCCATACGATCCAGGTATTCCATAGCGATCTTGTTCCGTTTGTTTCTACGGACCCCCTGGTAGTACAGGGGAAGGGCCACATTTTCCAAAGCCGTTTTGAAGGTGATCAGGTTGAAAGACTGAAATACGAAGCCTATCATATTGTTCCTGTAAACGGCAGAATTTTTCTCTGACAAATCTTTAATCAGCTTCCCGTTAAGATGATAAGACCCTGAATCGTAATCGTCCAGTATCCCTACAATGTTCAATAATGTGGATTTCCCGGAACCGGAAGATCCCATGATGGCAACAAACTCTCCTTTGTCTATTTGCAGGTCTAGTCCTTTCAGAACATGTAATGCGGCTCCGTTGTAATAGGTTTTGTTGATATCCCTGAGCTGGATCATTGTTTTTTTATTATAGTACTAATTATCTACAAGAATTTTGCGCGACAAATATATATACAATTTTTGATACCTTGCAACACAAGGTACTAAAATTTTATAAAAATGTTTGATTTCATTAATATTTCTTATATTTGATCTCAATTCAATCAAATTTTATGCATAGCTGTCTGTCATATATTCTGGAGTATCTGGGCTATGCTTCCTGTTATTATTATTCGTATTGCCGCTCCTGACGGGGATACAGAGGTGCTTTTTCCCGCTCAGGAGCTTCCCGGTTTTGTTATACACATAAGACGTGCCAGGCAGCACTATGGTTACATCTGACGTGTATTTTTTTTAAAATTAATTCTAAAACACTTATCAGAACCGTTATGAATCCCATAAAATTTTACCAAACCCAACCCATTCCCCTGGAATTACACAAAGTCCGCATTGTACAAAAACTCAACCTGGTACCGCTGGACAGGCGCTTGCTGGCCATTAAGGAGGCCGGCTTTAATACGTTTAAATTGTCTACCCGGGACGTTTTCCTTGACATGCTCACCGACAGCGGCACAAACGCCATGAGCGACAACCAGCTGGCAGCCATGATGCAGGCAGATGATGCATATGCCGGATCGCAAAGCTTTGATAAATTGCAAAAAGCCATCCAGGATGTACTCGGCAAAAAGTTTATACTGCCCACTCATCAGGGACGCGGTGCAGAAAACGTGATTTGTCGCACATTTATCAAGCCGGGCAATGTCATACCCATGAATTACCATTTTACTACGGCCCTGGCCCACATTATGGCCGTTGGCGGAAGAATTGCCGAACTGCTTCACGACGACGCTCTGAAACTGCAATCGGATAATCCTTTTAAAGGCAATATAGATATTGAAAAACTGGAAAAATGCATTCTGGAGGAAGGAGTGGAAAACATTCCTTTTATTCGCATGGAAGCCTCAACCAACCTGATTGGCGGTCAGCCCTTTTCTATCAGGAATATGATGGATGTACGAAAGGTCGCAGATAAATACGGGATCATGATCGTTCTGGATGCCAGTCTTATAGGAGAAAACGCCTACCTGGTTAAGCAACGTGAAGAAGAATGGAAAGAAAATCCCATGGAAGAGATCATAAAAATGATGACTTCCCTGGCCGATCTGGTCTATTTCTCTGCCCGTAAGCTGTCCTCATCCCGGGGCGGGGCAATATGTACCAACCGGAAAGCCCTGTATCAAAAAATGGAAGCGTTGATCCCTCTCTACGAAGGCTTCCTGACCTACGGCGGTATTTCTATACGTGAGATCGAAGCCATGGCCGTCGGTCTTTACGAAACCCTTGATGAAACCATGATAGGGCAAAGTCCCGAGTTCATCCGTTTTATGGTTAACGGCTGTATGGATAAAGGCATCCCTATGGTAACTCCTCCGGGAGTCCTGGGAGCACATGTAGATGCCATGCAGTTTTGCGATCACATTCCCCAGGAGCAGTATCCGGCCGGAGCCCTTGCCGCAGCTTTTTATTTGTGTTCCGGAGTCAGAGGCATGGAACGGGGATCTGTATCGAGTGCCAGGGATGAAAACGGGAATGAAATCCTTGCCGATGTGGAGCTCCTGCGACTGGCGCTTCCCAGGCGTGTCTTTACACTATCACAGGTAATGTATAGCATGGACCGCCTGGAATGGCTGTTCCACAACCGCCGTCTTATAGGAGGTCTTCGCTTTACCTACGAACCGCCTGTTCTGCGTTTCTTTATGGGGTCTCTGGAACCCGTTGAAGATTGGCCTGCCAGGCTGGTAGATAAGTTCCGCAAAGACTTCGGAGACAGTCTTTGACAAAGAGCGGCATTTTCCTTTTCGGAGGGAAAGGGAAGTGCCGTTTTTTTTTATCTTTGTGCTATGAGAGTATATCTTATAGCACTGATCTATATTGCAGCCCCCCTTCTGATCATATACCTGTACCAGCATTCCCGGTTCTTTTCAAAGATCGGAACGGTCATGCTGGCTTATGCTGTAGGTCTGATCATGGCTTTTTCCGGATTGATGAAGGCTCCGGCAGAAGAAACAGAGGTCCTTATGAGTCTGCAAACCTGGGTTATGAACCTGACTGTTCCCCTTGCCATCCCCCTGATGTTGTTTTCATCCCACTTCACGCTGTGGTTCAGAACCCTAAAAAAAA
>JAEAME010000558.1_pt1 | contig 36797 bp, 38 predicted proteins | sample 8958731 | NCBI WGS metagenome assembly JAEAME01 (sample SAMN16933194, study PRJNA681113) | bioreactor sludge metagenome | isolation source: anerobic bioreactor sludge (Control) | place: India:Bengaluru | collected 2018-10-24
CGGAATTGGCAGACGCACTGGACTTAGGATCCAGCGGGCAACCATAGGGGTTCAAGTCCCCTCTCTCGCATTTTCATCTTAAGAGAACACAAAAGTTCAAATTCTCTGTTGATCTTCAAAAAGTTATTACATGGTTAGAAGAAGGAAGGGCCCGGCTAAAAAAAATAATCGATTCTTTCAAAAATGCAACCACACAGTAAATTTCATAATTCACTGCGTGTGCATTTTTCAGTGTGAGAAAAGATAGGCCCTTTATTCCAGATTAAACGACGACAGTAATAGAATTACTTCTTGCCGGCAGATCTCTTGGAAGCCTTCAAGGGGTTAATTTTTTGCTCCGATACCTGTGGTGTTTTCTTCATGTGGGAAGACATGGAGCAAGAGCCCTTTTGCCATTTCTGTGCTGGATAGGGAAAGCTAGAACAGTATTTTCCGGTCTCAAACTCCACAATCCTTGAACAACCCTCGCAGTTCTCAACAATGGTATAGCATTTTCCACCGTTGTATGAACAGCCGGTTTTTTTCATAAAAATACAATCAACTCCGGGCTTTAAAGTTTCGCATACCATAACGGCATCACCTCCTTGTAAAATAATAATGGCCGGATTATACTATAAAATTAGCGGTTTGTCTATATTTATATAATTTCGAAACAACGATTGATTACCTTTTTGATTGCCCCTTCCTTCTCGTTGAGAATACTTCTATGGCAGACTTTCCTTCTAAGGGGCATTTATTCTCGCAAATACCACAGCCATTACACAACTCATCAATTATATAGGGCCTCTTCAGGGTTACCTTTTTTCCGGTATAGTCAATGTCATTCACATTTTCAAAACGAATTGCCTTGCCCGGGATTGGGCAGTGTTCCTCGCATACGATACAATTGATTTTTTTTGCATAGGGTAGGCAATGGCTCTTGTCGATCGCCGCTACGCCGATAATACTTTTCTTTTTTTGTTCCAAAGGAAGGTTTGGTATTGCGCCAGTGGGGCATACCTGACCGCACAGACTGCAATTGTATTCGCAATAGCCCAAACGAGGAACAAGTATGGGCATAAAAAGCCCATAAATTCCACCTCGAGATAAATCCGGATAGAGCGCACTCCGTAAACAAACCTTCATACATTCACCGCATCGCACACATTTTTTCAGAAAATGGCCTTCGCTGTTTACGCCCGGGGGCCGCAAAAGCTTTTCTTGTCTTTCGGGAGAATGAAAAGAGAAAGCCCTGGAGAGAAAGAATCCAGATACTAACCCTCCGATAAGCACCCTCCTTTCCATGACAGGAGTAACACGTGTTTTTTCTGAGAACCATCTGAACGGCACGAACTTTACCCTTTTCGATGCGCATTTGAGCTTGCACTCCATGCAAAGGATACAGTCTTCTTTCTGCAGGATATCTGCGTCAAAACCTGTGGGACAAGTATCTTTGCAGCCTGAGCAATCTGTACAAAGCTGCGAAGGAAGCCGTTTGAAAATCGAAAGCCTCCCTAATAGACCAAGGAGAGTACCTAGAGGGCAGAGATTTCTGCACCAGTTTCTTTTTTCATACCGCTCTAAAAAAATAATAGCTGCAACAAGAACTAAAGACAGAAAAGCGAGGGGATAGAAGGTTTCCCGAAAAGGAAGGATGGAATCGCGTATGAAAGAGTATATGAAGGCAATATAGTCCCTGTTTTCACCAATAAGCCCATAGAGGCCGGCCCAGGCGGACCGGATGGAATAACCAAAAAGCGGATAGAAAAAGAATGTCATCGCCCTGACAAGGATGGCGAGGGGATCGAGGATGCCCGTAAGGTTTATGTTAAAAAGAGCTGCGAATAAAAGGCTGAACAAAAGATAGTATTTAAAACGGGATTTCAGAAAACGAATCGGGTTTTTTTTCGGTATGTGCTTTGTGATAAGATCAAGTATAGTGCCAAGGGGACATATCCATCCACAGAAGAATCTGCCGAGAATCATGGTAAACAGCGCCATGAGGGCACCGGGAAAAAGCAGCATAGTGAAAGCTTTCTGAGAGAGGAGATAACTTAAGGCAACAAGTGGATCTGACCGAAAAAAGCTGTTAATAGCGGCCGAGATCTCATCTTTTCCGCGATACTCCGTCATAACAAAAAGCACAAGAAAGACGATGAGGAAAAGGAGTTGGGAGATTCTCGACGAGGTTATTTTCATTTATGCTTTAATTACTTTAATTTTGGAGAGGTTTATCTCTCCCATGCCTCTTTTGGCTGCAGTAACCGTTGTTGAAATATCCGGGGGATTAAGGCCAAAGAAAGTGGTCGCATAGGCATCTGCCGCGACGATATCCCTGGAGGCGATAATCTTATTCAACACCTTTACATCTTTTAGGTTTCCTCCTTGAGGGCCGTGATTGAGAAGTATCCTGGTTGCATCAATAATGGTGAGGTGACTTTTGACTCTCTTATTTACATCGACGAGGGCGTCTTCAATGCTCCGGTGGATGTAGCCCCTGTTGCCACCCATGATACCCATAATATTTTTTAGACCAAGAGAAACCTTTGTGAGGCCATGATGTTTAGCTACAGGGACGTTAATAAAAACATCTGCCGAGAGGGCTTCATCATAAAGCTCCCACTCTTTTAAAAAGATGCCGTTTAACTTCACATTCTTGTAACGTTCATCTTCCATGTGTTTCACTTCAACATTCTTTATCCCTTTCAAGACACCTGCTACACCGCTATTCTCATAGCATCTTCGAGGATCATTGCACGGATTATCGAAGACTTTAATCTTTTTTGCGCCTGCTTTCAGACATTCTTCAGCTATAGCTTTTACAACAAGGGGATGAGTGTTGGCTGCGTACTCTGGTTTTCTATCCCACCCTAAATTAGGTTTAATTACCACAACATTTCCCGATGTTACAAACTTCTGTATTCCGCCCAGCGCATTGATAGCATTTCTTGTGATAGCGGCATAGTCATTTCCTTCTGAAAGAGAAAGAACAGTGGGTTCGTCCGCAAAGAGACGATTTAAGGCTCCGCCTGATCCCATTATCAAGGCGGATGTCGTTAAAACTTTAAGAAAATTTCTTCTATTCATGGGAAACCTCTTTTTCAAATAATTCAATCATTACTGCTTGGATTGCCAACAGTAGTAAACAAAACTAAGTATTTTATCAGGTTTGTCAATAGACGATTCAATGAAGCTAAAATAAGGTCATTGAGAAAAATTTGCTTTCAATAACCCGTTCTTTATATAATACAACAAAACGGAGGGACACGGTATGACGAAAAAAAGTATTGTATGGTGTTTGGTGATGGCAATGTTTATCCTAGGTATTGCACCTCGCCTAGAAGCAGCGTTTGTGCCGTCTCAAGCCATAAATACAGCATCTCTGGACAGGGTGTCCGACCTTAAGGCCATTCAGTCAACCCTTGAGAATAGGCTTGTTCAGCAAAGATTACATGACCTTGGCTATTCGAGCGATGATATTAGCAGGAAGCTCTCACTGCTAAGCGACCAGCAGCTTCATAATATTGCGCAAAAGCTTGATGATTTAAGGGTTGGTCAGGATAGTGGCCTTGGCATTGTTATTGCGATTCTTGTTATCATCATTCTTGTTATCATTATCATCAACCTTACAACGGGACATAAAGTTGTCGTAACAAAATAAGGATAAAAGGTATCTGGTCCGGACAGTCATCTTTGATAGTCCGGACCTTTTTTATGAAAAACAGAAGAATCCTCTTCACGCTCGCCGCTTTAATCTGCCTAACGGGTTGCGCCACCACAACAGTACCACTAGCGGAAGATGCAAAGATCATTGAAAAGGTTCCATTTTTTGAACAGGATGATTTCCAATGTGGTCCAGCAGCTTTTGCAACAATCATAAATTATTGGCATAGAAAGAACAACACCAAGGAACAGCTCACGTTTGATTCCATCATTGGAGCGATTTATAATATGAAGGTTAAAGGTGTTCTTACCCTGGACCTTGAGTTGTACGCGAGAGAACTCGGATTTAAGTCATTACAATATTCCGGGACAATAGAAGAACTCAAAAGAAACATCGATGAGAATATACCGGTTATTGTCCTTGTTGATTACGGGAGAGGCTTTTTCCAGCAGAACCACTTTATGGTAGTGAAGGGCTACGCCCGGGACAGCATCATTCTCAACACTGGCGGAAGGGAAAATGTTGTGATGTTAAACGAATCGTTATTGAAAATATGGAAAAAAACCACCTATTGGATGCTTGTTGTAAGGCCATAGGGCTATGCATCTTTATTGCTTTACTCGCTTCCTGCTCAATGCCAAGAATCCTTGTGCTCCGGGACCCTCTTTCTCCTGAAGAGCATATTAATCTTGGATTGAGTTATGAAAAGAACGGCGAGTATGGTGCTGCTTTAAAAGAATACGAAACAGCCTCAAAAAAACTTCCAATAGGATACCTTTATATAGGTAATATATTATTTCAAAACCATGATTACGAAGGTGCCGAGAAAGCATATAAACATATCATCCATAAAACAAATGACCCGCGGGCACACAATAATCTTGCGTGGCTCTATTACACGGCGGGGATGAAGCTTGCAGAAGCAGAGACGCATGCCCGAAGGGCTGTTGAGTTATCTCCAGATAATCAAGATTTCACTGATACGCTGTTGAGGATTATTGAAAAAAGACAGAATCAGGAAGGCTCATAAGGCTTTTCAAGCTGATTTTTTGCGTAGCCTAGCGCTTGTTCTTTAAAGGTCATTTCTCCATTAATCTGTTTCTCACGGATATCGTTAAGGATCTTACCTATGATCGGGCCTTCTTCAAAACCGAGCGTTATCAGATCGTTACCGGTTATCAATCTAGGGAGTGGCTTTTTTCTCCACTCATTATACTCCCGTAGAACATCGTCACATTTTTTTCGAACCATCAAGGTAGAATCATTCTCGTTTCCACCTGAACTTCCAAACATGTCGCAAAGAGTTAGAACAATAAGGGCCGGTGTGAAGTCGCCTAACTTGTAAACAAGTCTACGTACGGCCTTTTCCGAGGACTCATTGTTGCTAATGAGAAAAATACGCATGTGGTTTTCTATGAGTTTAATAATGGACTTGCTATCAAAGGAACTAAAACGCAGTTGTTCCAGAATGTGGTTCGTTAGGTTGCAGGAAAATTTTTCATGATAAAAGAAGTGAACAGCATTTTTCGCATCGTCACGAGAATATGTGTGTGCCTTCCCGATATCGTGAAGAAGAAGTGCATACCCTGTATTACGAAGATCCCTCTCCTCGAGGCCATAAGCCCTGCCATAGGTGGGTAAATATCTGAACCCGTCTAAGGTGTGTCCTAAAGTCTCAAGAGCAAATTGTTTATCTTCGTCAAGTTTTTTTAAGGCGTAAAGGTCAGGGAAGAGCTCAAAGAGGAGGCCCGTTGTCTGAAGCATCTTTAACCCATGGAATGCATTTTCTGAAATTATTATCTGGTCCATTTCATACTTGATTCTTTCTGGAGCAGTTTGATGGATAAGATGCTTCAAAGCGTATATTGCATCTACAAGCAGATCATCCATAATGAATTCCTTAAGCGCTGTGAAATGCCGGATAGCTTTCAGCATCCTGAGGGGGTCGTCCTCAAGGTTCTTTCTATGAGGATATCTAATGATCCCTTCATTAATATCATCAATTCCCCTTAAGGGATCGATAATGCAATGTTCTTTAAAATCATAGGCTATGGCATTCATCGTAAAGTCCCTTCGCCTCAGGTCCTCTTCGATGGCACCTTTATGAAACGTAATATCAAGAGAGATATTCTTTTTTGCGAGCCGGTATGTCTGAATAGGTTTTCTTCCTAAAAGGAAAGCTGAAGTTCCGAAAAAATCCTCGAGTATTCGGAGATCTTCATGTTCTGTCAAAACGAGATCATAATCTGCAGGCGTTTTGTGGAGCAGCAACTCTCTTATTGCTCCACCCACGAGAAAGACTTTGCCTGCAAAAGTACATCCGGATATTTCTTTCAGTACGTGTTGGTTATATATAGCCTCAGAAAGGTTGTCGAACGACACCTCCAAGTCTATGCTTTTTCAGCGAAGGCGCCAAGCTCTTTCGCCATCCTTTTCAACGAGTCAGTCATATCGATGTACAAGTATGAAGCCTTAGGCATACATACCCCTGTAATTAATCGGTTCTGATGAACCATTTCAAAGTCACCTATCAATTTTATGACCTTCTCCATATCCGCACGTATTTGTTCTTTCAGAACAGGATTCTTGGTTATGCAATAATCCTTTACGTCGCTAAATTCTGTGCCCACAGCCACCATAAGTTGTTTTATCTCATCAAGTGCTTTTTGAGAAAATAGTGTGTGTGTATCGACCTTTGCTTCCATCTTATCTAGCAGGCTATCTATAGCTAAAGCAACGCGTTGGAGATGGGGGAGCAAGGTTACAAAATTCTTCTCTGCCTCATTCTTATCCTTGTCTTCAATGAGCTTCTCAACCGCCGGAAGTCTGTTTTTCCAAGTCTCTCTAAATTTCGACCTACTTTCCTTAAGAAGATTAAGTTTTTGGCCTGCAAAACCCTTATAAATATTTGACAATATTGGTTGCGTTTCATCAAAGAGCTTGCAAATCCTATCTGTAAGTTCTCGTTCGTCCATTTTTCCTCCTAGCGATTACAATTTATTTGTTCTGCTACTTTTATATAGCACACGAACGACCACTTGTCAGCATCTTAAATCAGCGAAAACCTGAAAAACGGTACTTCTACAGCACGCGATCAGCTTAAAGAAATATTTCGTCTTGAATGATTAATTAAGGCCTTAAAAGGCCCTACTATTTTCTAACAACATATACAGCATCATGCTCTCTCACAACCCCGATAACCTTTATGCCCACATCTTTGCCGGCTTCAACCTTTTCAACGCTTTCATGCTCTACTTGCAGGGATTCAACTGTCTGCTCCAAGTCAGTCAAGTTCCCCCTGATCTTTATTGTATCTCCTATTTTTAGCTCTCCATTTGTTATTCTTATCGCAGCAACGTTTATTTTTGAAAAAAATTTTATAACTTTACCGATAGCTATCTCTTCCATATAATCCCCCTTTTATGTGTTTTGATAAAAAAATCAATTACATTTTATCACTTAGAAAAACTGTTGTGAACAGTATTTTGCTGAAGCATTGGTTCTTACTTTATTGCTGTAATCCATGTATTCATATAAAATTCAAAACAACCGAGCTTAATGTTTTCTAATGAAAATCCACCATGTCGCAAAGTTGTGATAATGCTATCCGCCGTATAAAGCGCTTTATGGTCCTTAATCTCTAGGCTGCTGATAAGCCTGAGACGCGCCATACCATTGAGGATAAAACCTGTCCATTTTGCAGGAGTTGTAATAACGAGAATGCCGCCACGCTTCAGAACCCGATTCAACTCCCGAAAAATCCTTGGGAGATTCTGATGCGTAATATGTTCGAATACCGCAAGCATGGTAACAGTATCGAAATATTCATCATGAAAGGGCAATGGGGCTTCATGCTCGATATCATGATTCATTAACGTTAAAGAACGATCTTTAAGTTCGGTTTGCCACAAGTCAGAATACGTTTTGTCAATACCATATTTCTCAGAAAAAGCTGTCAGTAAAAGAAAAGTAGGATATATGCCGCAGCCAACGTCCAAGATTCTCCCGATTCGATACGATTGCGGTATGAGGCTGTTAGCGCGTTGAGCCCTTTTTTTTGCAAGAAATTCCTCAAGGAACCCAAAACTTCGAGTTGTCCTAGGGTTGATCATGGCCGCTATCCCTATCACGTGTTTTTATAAGCAGAAAAAACGACGCCAAAAGACCGATCATGGAGAGGCAACAACCGATATAAAATGAAAGAGATTGGTAAACAAACATAACCGTGTGCCGTCCTTTGGGGACATACACAGCCCTGAAAGCAAGGTTTGCACGATAAATAGAGACCTCTTTTCCATCGATATATGCCTTCCAGCCAGGGTAATGAGCATCACTGACATAGAGAAATGCATCATCTTTGATCGTGCAGGTTAGAGAGATTTTGTGTGTGCCATAAGAGATGAGCTTGACATTTCCCCTCACGTTAAGATTGCCGAGATCAAAAAAATCTTTTGAGTAAATAATCAATTCGCGCTTCAGGTCAATAGATCGATCAAGCAGTTTCGCAATAATTTCCTTATCGTCCTTTGCCGTGCGTATCCTACCATAAAGAAGGAATCTTCCCGGGTAGGGCATATACTCATAAAGATGGGCCGTCTTTGTGCCGACTTCAATGCTCTTTAAAAGGGTGAAATCCCTGTCTGGCAGTTGGTAAGCGGAAATCACGTAACGTATTCCAGAAACATCGAGGAACCTCTTTGCGAGCTCTATACCAGGCGAATCCTTGAGCAGGTTTGAAAATGCCTCAAAATAATCAATCCTTAAAACTTCTGCGCCACCAAATGAATAGAGGCCAAAAAAAGAAGCATAGGGTGGAGCAAGGATGGACCTGTCGTAAGGGAAGCGATTGAATTCGTCTAAGGTTTTAAAGGTCACAAAATACCGGTCCGAGCTCTTGCTGCCTGACATTTTGTCAAGAAACGTATGAGAACCCCCCTTGCCTGAGTCAATATAAGGTTTCCAGGACCCCGATGTGTAGTACCCGGCATTCGCAAGAAACATATCAAGAGCGGCAATGAGAATGACAAGAAAGGCAGCCGGCCTCTTAAAGCGGATCCTCAAATAGACGAGAAGCAGTATGCAGAAGAGAAACGAAAATAAGAAAAATCTCTTTATATTATGTATGTTTATTTTTGCTTCATTATATTTCTCCGGTATGAAACCTACGGCTTCAAAGAAACGTGAAACAGCACTTCCAAAGGTACTCATGACCCCCCAGATTATGACAAAAATAAACCCAGAATAAAAAAAGATCAGTATTGCGCGTTTGACTCGGGGGTCTCTCTCAAGAACACCTTTTTTAATATAGTCAAACCCAAGTCCTGTCGTGAGGGCTACTAAAAAAATGAAGAGAAAAATGAATTTTACTGGATATCTGATGCTGCTGAATGGTGGTGTATGGTAAAGTAGTTTATAGACTGGAGTGTTTCCGCCAAGCGCCAACACAAGAGAAATAGCCATGAGAAAAAACAAAACAACGCGTTTTTTATCTGTCGAGATAAAATAGAAAAACGCCAAAATAAACGGTGTTATACCCCAGTAAAGTGTAAGGAGCCAGGACTGGTTTGACCAATACTTTTTCGTGCTCGAGAAATATCCAAAGATATCAGGTACAAAGAATTGAATGAAATCTTTCCATGCAAAAGACCATGTAATTGCTTCTGCATAACTTAAACCGTTTGTTCTGATGCTATGGCTCTTAAGCTCAAGAAACGGTAGGAGCTGAACAGATGAAAGAAGAGCGAGGAGGCTCAGCGTCAAAACCAAGGCCTTAACTCTTGTTACGAAAGATGGTGATGGTGTATGAGCGAAGTTTGCGTTCAGGAAGTTACGTGCAAAGGCTGCTATTACACAGAGAACCAGTATGGTCATAATTGAAATTTCAGGTGCCCCAGCAAAGAACTGGACTGCAAGAAAAAAAGATGTAAAAACGAGGAATTTTTTTTTGCCTTTTTCAAAATACCTAAGAAAATAAACCAAGACGAGGGGAAACCAGGCCACCGCCAGCAAATGGGTAAGCAGGTTGTGGACAGAAATCAAATAACCCGAGAGCATAAAGGTAATTGCGCCAAGTATTGCCCCTTCATAGGACGCGCGTAAATACCTTAACAAGGAGTAAGTTGTCATTCCTGCAAGGAAAAAATGAAGAATGATAATCCAGTTCCACGCTATATTAAAGGGTAGAAGAAAATAGAGCAGGTGGGGTGGATAAAATACGCCTGGCTGTAAGGTGGCAAGAAGTGGAATGCCGCAGTAATTAAAGGGATTCCAAAGGGGGGGCTGGAAGGATTTAACCATAGAGACCCAGAGATATCTCGGGGGTATAAAAAATGCCGCAAGGTCGCGTTCTACAAAAATATTGGTCGATGAGAGCATTGGAAAAAAATAACACAAAGTTATGCTGAAAAAGAGGGCGGGTATAGGTAGATGACGTTTCAGCATTATGCAGAAGCGACCGTCTCTCATGATGCACTGCAATGAAAGATTTTTGTTGTGCACAAAAATAAACAGCCGATTGTTCCCTGAGCTATAAAAGATAAAAAAATGATTTGCCTAACAAAAAGAGGGGATAGCGTAAGTCACACTATCTCTATATTCTGTTCTTATCGGTTACCAAGTGCTGAATTCCGGTCGTCCTGAGGCGGTTACCGTTGGAGGTGTTGTTGGCAACTGATCTGTCGGGCTCAGATTAAATGTGTATGCATATCCGGAAATAGTTATCATCAGAGTGGTTGGACCCCAAACAGAAGCATCATATCCTGACAATTGAATCTGATTCAAAACGCTTGCCATGTCTATGGATGTAGTATGGCCGCTGATAGTTCTATTTGCGTACACTACTGTAACAGCGCCTCTCAGCCCTCCAAGGATCCCTCGTGCGGATGAATCCGCTGCCTGTTGGCGCATATCAATATATTTCGGAATAGCTACGGCTGCCAGAATACCAAGGATGACAATTATGATGATTAGTTCAATAAGGGTAAAACCTTTTGAACTACCTATTGTACGCATAGACGTGCCCCCTTTATATCTTTTGTGACGATTCAGGTTGCAAGAAATGTACCTAAAGTAGTCTTAATATACGCTCTGACCTGCTTACGCCATTACCATGAAGGTTGTTCCTGTATAACGATATTTGGTTGTCCAGTTGGCAGACCACCGACCTTGACAAGACGATAAGCATATTGCTGCCCCGATATTTGGAGAGTTAGTGTGTCTGCTGATATAGAATAGGTGTCGTATCCAGAAATTTGAGCTTGGCCTAAAACAGCCGTCATATCAATGGGTGTGGTTGATGAGCTTACAATTCTATTGACATATACCAGTGTTGCAGCATCACGTAGACCACCTAAGATTGCTCTTGCCGTCGAGTCTGATGCTTCTGCTTTCATATCAATGTATTTCGGGATTGCTACAGCAGCAAGAATACCAAGAATAACAATAATAATTATCAACTCGACAAGTGTAAAACCCTTTTGACGACGATATCTTATGGCAGAATCTTTGTTTGTAATGTCCATTATGCATAGCCTCATTGCAATCCCTATACCAGATTGGCATATCAGACAAAAGTTATGTATTGAAGTTTTATCTACACGAGAGTTGCAGCATTTCGTAAATTACTAAATATTAATGTGCGGCGTTGAGGTTTTCCAGCCCCAAAGAGTTATAAAAAAATAGTTACCTCAAAAGTTTTTCATGAAAAAACTATTGTAACAGCCTGAAAATCTGTCAGATAATACATATTCCGCCTACAAATATTGTGGTTTTTCTACAATAATTGTAGGCGGATCAGACATTCACGTCGATACTGTACTTTTTGATCCGGTACCATATGCTTCGTTCGCTTATGCCAAGTAATTTTGCCGCCTTAGCCTGAAGGCCCCTTGTTTTTTTCAGGGCATCAATAATCATCCTCTTCTCGAGTTCAGAAATGGCTTCATCAAGAGATTTGTCCGAATACGATATGCTTGCAAGAGGGTGCTCACCCCTCAGGTGTAAGGGTAGATCGTCAAGAGTAATTCGGTCTGCATCGCACATAATGGCCGCTCTTTTGATAACGTTTATTAACTCCCTTACGTTTCCTGGCCAAGGGTAATTCAGGAGCAACCGTTGGGCGTCGTCTGCTATTCTCACAAGCCTGCCTGTGTCCTTAGAAATATCGAGAAGAAATTTTTCTATCAGAACGAGAACATCCTCCCTTCTTTCCCTCAGAGGAGGAATTATCAGATGAATCTGGGCAAGACGGTAATAGAGGTCTTCCCGAAACCTTCCTTCTTTCATTTCAACATCAAGGGCCCTGTTTGTTGTTGCTAATATACGTACATCAATCTTGCGTTTTTTTATATCCCCTAAACGTTCAATTTCCTTGGCCTCAATGACACGCAAAAGCTTTGCTTGAAGGTATGGGCTCATCTCTCCTATTTCATCAAGGACAATGGTTCCGCCATTGGCTAGTTCAAACCTGCCCTGTTTCGATTGAACGGCACCGGTGAAGGCACCTTTTTCGTATCCGAAAAGCTCGCTTTCAAGAAGGTTGTCAGGAATGGAAGCGCAGTTAACAACCACAAAGTCTTTACTTCTTTTTGAAAGATCATGAATAAGTCGTCCAACCGCCTCTTTGCCCGCCCCGGTCTCGCCAGTGATGAGGACGGTAATGTCTTTGTCGGCAAACTTTTCAACATTCTTGAATATTTCCTTCATTACTTCAGATTTGCCTATAACTCCATGGAATATCGACTGGCCAAGCTCCTCCTCTTTTGAAACCTCCAACTCTTTCTTAAGCATCTGTGTTCCAAGAACCCTTTTTACCATGATCTTGAGCTCATCGAGGGCAATGGGTTTGACAAAAAAATCTGCTGCACCACGCTGGATTGCGTCCATGGCATTTTTCTTTGTGCCGTAAGCTGTAATGATAAGGATCGGGGCATCAGACCTCTTTTTTACGTCCTCAATTGCAGTCAAGCCGTCTACGCCAGGTAGCTTGATGTCCATAATAACAAGGTCTGTTTCCTTGGTTATTGAGGATGAGGCCTCCTCATAAGACTCGAATGCCTTAATCCTATATCCTTCTTCCTTAAGGGCCTCTTCAAGAAAAAACCTTACACCTGAATCATCTTCAACAATTATGATTTTTTCACTCATAACACTTCCTCTTTGTTTATGACGTCTTGCATTGGGAGGGTGATGGTAAAGGTTGTTCCTTCAACACCACTCGTAACTTTAATGTCTCCACCATGGATTCTCACATTCCTCATGCTTATAAAGAGGCCGATACCCTTGCCACCCTTCTTTTTTGAGAAGAAGGGCTTAAAGATTGTATCGGCAATTTCAGAATCAATCCGAGAATTTTTATTATAAATAGAAATAACAAATGATTCCTCAAAGGTACTTGTAACCTTAACGTATCCAGCATTCCGTTCGTAGTCAAAAGCATTTTTTAGAATATTGTGTATGGCCTGATATATCTTGTTACGGTCACCATCAAAGAGGGGCAACTCTCCTCTCTTAAAGTCATAGGCTATTTCTTTGAACTCATAACGAAGAGCGCTGTATGATTCGTCAATTACCCCATTTAAGTCAAAACTTTCAGTATGAACTACATCGTCTGTGAAATCTAAGAGATCTTTGGTAAAAACATCGATTTTCTTCGCAGCATCGAGGGAAACCTTAACATACTTTTGTAGCTGTGGGTCATCAAGTTTGTTTTTTAGAAGCTCGTTCATTCCTGTTATTGTGTTAAGAGGGTTTCTTACTTCATGAGCCACCATGAGAGACATGTAACCGAGGGGAAGAAGATAGTCGAGGCGCTCAATATCCTCGATGAACTGAGCCTGCTCCTTTCTTCCGCCCTTCTCTTTTGATTTCGCCAACTCAATAAGCTTTTCGATGAGTTGGTAGACCTCGATCATAAGTCCCCGATCTGACTTCACTTTTTCAAAATGAACTATGTCCTCAGCTTTTGTAAGAAGCTCCTTAAGCGGGGATGACATGGCATACACAAGAGCCAGAGAGCATAAGGCTGAAAAAAGCGCAAGAGCTACTATCCAGATGTAATATTGACTCTGCGTCATTTTTAGGTTTGTCATCGTAACTGCCGTTAAAATGCTTGTGAGAAAGGCAACACCAGGTATAACTGTGCTTAGCCTGTATCTCAAATTCTTTGGATCTTTAAAAAATGTTTTCATCCACCACCTCTAAGGGCACCCATCATGTTCCACCATGGTAGGAAAATGGCAAGGGCAAGAAATAGTACGATCAAAGAAAGACCTCCTGTCAAAAGGGGTTCAATCCACGTCGAAAGCCTGTTTATCGAATATGTGATCTCCCTGTCGTAATGGGTGGATACCTCTTTCAGCATATCTTCAAGAGCCCCTGTTTGTTCCCCAGTTGAAATAAGGTGTATCACAAGCGGTGGAAATATTTCAGCTTCCCTTAAAGGCCGAGAAATGCCCAAACCCCTTTCTATCTTTCCGCTTATCTCAAGGATTTTCTGGGCGATATATTCATTCCCCACTGTTCGGGAAACAACCTCAAGGGTTCTTACAACAGGTATGCCCACCTTGATAAGGTTTTCAAACATATTTGCGAATCTACTCATGCATATTTTAAGAATAATAGGCCCTATGAGGGGCGTTCTTAATTTCAGTCTGTCAATTGCAAGGGTTCCAGCATTTGTTCTCTTGTAAAGAAAGAACGCACCGATCAAAAGAATTATAAAGACAGCAAGATAGAAGGCATTGTTTTGGAAGACATCATTTATGAATAGAAGCATTCGTGTTGGCAGAGGAAGATCCATCTTTGCCCCCCGGAAAAGTACCGCAAACCGTGGTACAACAAAATTGATGAGAACGAGGAAGGCTACCACTAAAGTTGTCACTACAAAGACGGGATATCTAATAGCGGATTTGAGCATCTCTTTGGTTTTTAATTGAAATTCAAGAAGAGCTGCAAGACGTTCTAGGACTTCCTCTAAAGAACCTCCTATTTCTCCAGCCTTTACCATGCTCGTGTAAAGATCTGGAAAAAGTTTTTTCTGTTTCATTAGGGCATCTGACAGACTGGCGCCTTTGTCGATATCTTGCACCATCCCTTTTATAGCCACCTTGAGTTTTACACTGGATGTCTGTTCCTCGATTGCTCGCAGTCCCGACAACATGGGGATGCCTGCCCTTATTACCGTTTGAAGCTGGCGGGTAAAAAAAATGATGTCATCGTAACGAACACGCCTGAGGCTAGCCAAGAAATCTTCAAAGGAGAATGTTCGTTCTTTTGTCTCTGACACTGAGACAGGAAACAGACCTAATGCATCAATCTGCAAGTATGCAGCCCGTTTATTGTCTCCTTCTAGCACCCCTGTAACAAGAGAACCTTTTTCGTCTCGGGCCTTATAGGTGAACTTTCCCATGCATTCTTTCCTTCGTCAATCACCAGGGTTTGTATCGCCCCCTATTACTTCATACTATTCAATTCGGGTTACGTCCAGCGCCTCTTCCAGGGTGGTTATGCCAAGAAGCACCTTCATGATCGCGTCTTCATGCATAACCGTCATACCGCTTTCCACGGCAGCCTTTCGAATCATGTCGCTTGAAGCCTTACTGATAATGAGTTCCTTAATGGAGTCATCAACAACCAAGACCTCAAAAACACCTGTTCTTCCTTTATATCCGGTGTACTTGCAGGAAGGACATCCCTTACCCCTATAAAGGACTGCATCATCGGGTATGTTGAGGTTTTTGAGCATAGCTGGTGAAGGATGGTATGCTTCTTTGCATTCCCCACATATCTTGCGGAGAAGCCTCTGGCCAATAACACACGAAACGGCTGAGGCTGCCAGAAAAGGCTCTATCCCCATTTCGATAAGCCTTGTTACGGCACCGGCGGCATCATTCGTGTGTAAAGTCGAGAGAACAACATGGCCTGTTAGGGCTGAATGAATTGCGATAGTTGCCGTCTCTTTGTCTCTAATTTCACCAACCATGATAATATCTGGGTCCTGTCTCAGGATTGCCCTTAATCCGGAATCGAAGGTTAAGCCCGCCTTTGGATTTACTTGGGTTTGAGCGAGGCCATCGATTGTGTACTCAACCGGGTCTTCAATGGTAATAATATTTTTTTCGGGAGAGTTGATAAAGTTCAGTATTGCATAGAGAGTTGTAGATTTTCCACTGCCTGTTGGTCCTGTTGACAGAATAAACCCATAGGGCCTTTTCACCACATTTTTTAAACTCTTTTCATCATCGGGAAGCAAACCCAACTTGTCAATGCCATAAAGGGCAGCGCTCTTATCAAGGAGGCGGAGCACAGCTTTTTCACCGTGGATAGTGGGAAATGTAGAGACCCTTACCCCCACCTCTTTTGCTCCCTCCCGGATGTCAAAACGGCCATCCTGTGGTATTCTTGTTTTTGCTATATCCATGCCGGCAAGAATCTTTATACGTGAGATAATGGGAAGGAACATCTTCTTTTCAGGAGCCGGAATCTCTCTGAGTCTTCCGTCAATGCGCATCCGTACACGCATTTTACGCTCTAGCGGTTCAACGTGGATGTCGCTTGCACCGTCCGTCAATGACTGGGTAAGAACGCTGTTGACGAACCTTACAACAGGCTCTTGTTCAGTCATATCAATGGATATTTTGTCCCCTTCTTCAAGACTTTCATCCTTAATCAGCGTGAGATCAACATCCTCACCCATATCTTCCAGGGTCTGCTCAACAATTGTTTTTGCGCCGTAATACTTGGCAAGCGCCCTTTTCATCTCTCCTTCAGTAACGATACACGGTTCAACCTCCATCTTTACAACTCGTGCAACCTCATCAATGGCGTTAATGTCGAGAGGGTCTACCATGGCTATTCTTAAAACATTGAAATGCTTCTCGAGAGGGATTACCATGTAATTTTTCCAGACCTCTTCAGGGATGAGGTGTATGAGGTCCAGTGGAATATCGCGATTATCAAGAGAGACGATGGGTATTCCAAGTTGTTGGCTCAGTGTATCGATGATTTCCTTCTCTGTAAGGAACTCCATCTTGGCAAGGACCTTGCCGAGCTTTTCACCATATTTCTTTTGTTCATCTAAGGCTTTAGCAAGAGCCTCCTCGCTAATCTTCTTTGTACTGAGAAGTATTTCTCCTAACTTTTTCCGTATCATCTGTGCCATTCCTCGCTCTGCTCCCTGTGCTTCCTTTCGCTGGGGCTCGCGTCACCCCCTTCCTAAAAACTAGGAAGCTAAGAAGATAAGAAATATCGAAGCCTTAATGTTCTTAACCTCTAAGCCTCTCAATTTCTGCCGTTCTCGTCTATCCTCCTCACCCAGGAATAGGCTAAGTAATCTATGCCCCTCTAATCGAATAATCCTATTCTGTGTGGATCTCTCATGCATCCGTGTTGTTATTTTTCCATTTATTTCGGCACGCATTGAAAAGCCGTTAGTGGTTTTTTGAAGATTGTGCACTCTCAAGGGTTTTAATTCTCTCTATTACCTCGTTTCGTTCGCTTGTGCTCCCAGTTGCCCTGAGATATAGTCTGTAGTATTTTATTGCTTCCTCGTATTGTCCCATGTCATCCTTTATTAATGCAAATGAAAGATAGAGGGATCTATTTTTCGTATTGGTGTTGATAAAACCTTCAAGTAGTTTGCCCGCTTCTTCATACCTCTTTTCTGCGCGAAGGAGGGCTGCAAGATTGAGAGAAGGATCAATTCCATCTTTTTCGAGCTCGATAGACTTCCTGAAATACTCTTCGGCGAGCCCTTTTTGACCATCCCTCAACATGATAAGGCCAATATTGTTGTACGCCTTTCCATAATTCTTGTTGTATTGGAGAATTTTATTGAAGTAAAAGAGCGCCTCCTTGGTATTGCCTTCCTTCATGGCAATAACGCCAAGGTTATTAAGCGCTTCAATATTGCTCGGTTGTTCAGCTAGGATTGACTGATAGAGATGCTTCGCTCCAAAGATATTGCCTTTCTCTGTTTCCTTAATGGCCTCATTGAATTTGAGAGTAATCTTTTCATGATCTATGGATGTTACGAGAACCTTAGCTCTGTCTTGTTGCGTGATATTCTGTATAGACTCTGCCGCTGAAGACTTTTTTATGTCTGACTCACGCTTTCTTGGAGGCTCAGCGATTTTCTTCTGTTGCTCCGCATGGTTCTTCCCATAATGTGTTATAACCCCCCGTTTATTTGATTGCTGTATCGCAAAGGCATTGAAGGGAGCTACTGGTTGAATAACTGAGGAGGGCTTCTCTGGGACTACAGATGGGGATGCAGATGGTCTGGTTTGAACGACCTTGGTTTCCATCATGCGAGGCTTTACGGGTTTCCCGGATTCAGGGAGCAATAATAAAAACACAATAAGAACGCAGAAGACAAGCGATGCAACTATGTAAATAAACCAACGTGATTTCTGTAAATTTTTCCCTGGATTATAGGGAAGGGTTTTCGTCGCCCTTTTTCTCTCTTTTTGGGCCTTCTTCAGGGCGTCGAGGATGACGCTCATGGGGTTTCTCCGCTAGAGATTATTCTTGGTGTTAGGAACACAATAAGTTCATTTTTTTGAGCCTCAGACTCTTTGAGCCTGAAAAGCCATCCTACGAGAGGTAAGTCCATAAGCCCCCTTGTGCCGGCATCGGAAACCCTCTTTCGATCTTTTATAAGCCCACCGATAATAACGGTCTCTCCTTCTTTAACCCGTACAAGTGTATCTGCCTCACGGACATCAAGGATTGGGACTGCTGCCCCAGAAGGGGATAGCGCCACATCAACCTTTTCTGTTAACATTGGATGAATGTTAAGGAGGATATTTCCGTTGTTGTCTATCTGTGGGGTAACATCTAATATGAGGCCGACAGTGATAAATCTTGGCGTATATGTGGCGAGGGAAGTTGTGCTGATGGCACCCACGGATTGCTGTTCATCAAAATAAACGTCCTGCCGTGCTACCTTGATGACGGCCCGTTGGTTATTGAGGGTTGCTATTCTGGGGCTTGAGACAACATTGATATTTCCCTGGGTTTTGAGGAGATCAATAAAGGTATTGTCTATGTTCAAATGTTTGTTACCCACGAAGAGCCGGAAATAAGGTGTGGTTGCTGTTGCTTGGGTGGTGCTTGGTGAGGTAAGGATATTTGGGTTGAGGAAGACCTGTTTTGCATTGACAAAGAACTCCCCAATCCTTCCTTCAATGAATTGCCAGTTTACCCCTTCCCTTGAAGTATCGTTCAATTGAACCTCTACGATCTTTGCCTCAATCATTACCTGCTTGTGAAGCGAACCTTCTATGGCTTCGAGAAATGCATCAATTTGTTTCAGATTCTTCGGGTAATCGGTAACGAGGACCATCAGGGCCTGCCTGTTTACCACAACCTTGCCATCCTTTGAAAGCATGACTTTAAGGTTATCTTCAATGTTTTTCCATATATCAGCCTCGGTTTCGGTTTTGACTTCTACAGAGCGGTATTCGCTGCTGCTGCCAATTGTGCTCGACGTTCCGCCTCCACCAACAGAACCAACAACGCTGCTTGTTCCTACCTTTTTTAATGCCACATAGTTTAATGAAAAGATTTTCGTTTCGAGCTTGGGTTTGGATACGTATATTGATTTTTCTTCAATTTTAAATGTGAAATCGAGTGGTTCAAGGATGTATTCAAGTGCCTTGATGAGGGTAACATCTTTCAAATCGACCGTACACAACCCTTTTACATCAGGCTCAACAATAACATTGTAGTTCGTCTGCTTTGAAAGGCCTCGGAGGACATCTTTAATGTCTGCTTCTTTCAGAGCAAAGGAGAAGCGCTCCGCAGAAGACTCTGCCGGAGTTTTGCTTTCCTTTTCCATCTGAGGAACAACGGGACTCTTGATTTCAACGGGTTGAATTGGAGCGGGGGGCGGAGGAACTGTTGTCGGCTGCACATGTGCACATGCTGTGCAGAAAAAAAGAAAACAAATAAAAATGAATAATCTTTTCACGTTATCCCCCAAAATAGCTTATTGATGCAATAATTTTATTGTCCGGCATCGTCAATGGATAATATCCTTTTTGCATTATTACGGATGAGTACCACCTTATCTCTTTTGATTTCTGCAACCTTTTCGTCCCCGATTCTGTCGCCTTTTCCTACTATTTCACCACCAATAATTGCATATCGTCCTGCCTTGCTTTCCATTATTGCTGTGAGCCTTGGAACTATTTTTTGTTTCTCAGTTTTTTTGTCCGTAACTGACTTTGGAAGGAGAAAGGGGTCATTCTGCCATGCAAAATTCATGGTGCTTATCGTAAGTTTTGGCTTTTCAGCGTCAATTACCGGTTGTAAGGCCCGAGAGGGAGATGTTTCTGTTGCTTTTAAGGCAGGAGCAGAGGGGCCTGACGGACGCTTCTTTTCTGTAAACATGAGCGTATACAGTGCAAAGATTATTGAAAGTACGAGGGCAATTAATATAGGTTTACTGACTTTCAAAAAATTTAATCCCCCTTCCATGCCCTGAATTCAATGAGGAATTTTCCTGTCAATTCAGGATAATCCTTGTCAGCGTATGATACTTTTCCGTCCGCTATACATTTATATCCTTTTTGTTTTTCTATTCCTTCAAGAAATTTCCCGATATCAAGAAACCTTCCTTTTAAAGCCATGTCAAGAGCCGGTTTTACCAATGAAGGAATCTGTTGTGAACCATTCGGCAAAACAATGCTGTTAAATGAATCGAATATAATCCCACCCCTCTTCCCAGTTTCGGCAATTGCCTTTATAAGAGTGGGAAATTGTTGGTACAAAGGTATTCTTTTTGATATCCCATCAAGCGATAAGCGTGCCTGGGTATCTTTTTTTCTGGCTTCAAGGATGTCCCTGACTGCGTTCCCCATTGTTTCTCTGGTTTGCTGTGCCATTGAGAGCTCTGCACGCCGTTTCTCAATTAAAGATGATACGGGGACGTAGAAAGTGAAAAACCAAAGCATTCCAATAAGGATAGGCAGACTAAACCAAAAGTATGTAATTTTAAATCTCATAACTTGCACACTGTCCCATAATAACGAACTCAAGGGCCTTCTTCCCCCTAACCTCTTTTACCTCCTTTTTCGATACCCCCACATTTCTTAAAACAATAGACCGTTCGAGGTTGATGATAAGATTCAAGAGCGCCGGCTCAAGGACTTCGATGTCGCCAAAAATATAACCTCTTATGGTGACAGCATAATCAGGCCCATTTGAAGTTCCTGCTGCAACGTTTTGGCCGGGTGGTTGAGCCGAACCGGTCGAAGGCTGAGCACCCACTCCTATACCTTCATTAGACGTTCCTCTAACCGTTTCCCTGGAGTGCGACCCCTCTTTGGACAAAAGTTCTTTTGGTAAATCCTTTGAGGACGCATCGGACTTTTTGTTTCTGTCAGTAAACTCAATATCTCTGATGTATACGTCTTTTGGCAACCGTGATGAAAGGTATTTTAAAAGGATAATATAAGTAACATCCTTCTTGCCGATTTCTCTTTTGAGCGCCATTAGTTCGCTGTGGCGTGAAGTGGTTGTAATGCTTCCAAGAAGCCGCAATTGTTCTTTTTTCGACGCTATATCATCCTTTTCGCTTTTTATGAAAAGCTGCACTTGTCTGAGATTTGCGATCATTGTAATTGATGGTATAAGCAGTAGTGCGATAACACATATAGTTGCGATTCGCAGCCAGCTTCGCAATGTCATTTCCCTTTTTCTTGCTTTGAGCTTCTCAGGAAGAAGATTAACAAGAGGCTCAGTATCCATACATAAGGTATATGAGGGGAGAAAATGTTCTTCAATATCAAGGGGACTTGTGAGGAGCTCAACCTCCTCTATGAAGGCATCCTGAATCCATGAGACCAAATTGGGTATTCTTGAGGCCCTACCTGTGATATACACTTTTGCAACTGGTTTTTCAGGATATTTTCGTGCATAAACATTAAATGTTCTTTGAACTTCACTGGTTAAGCGGTCGAGAGGAAAAGATAGGATATTCTTGGATTCTTCGTTAAACCCTTTCTCGATGGCATACTGTTCTGCCTCATCATAGGATAAATCAAACTCACTCATGAGGGCATCAATGAAGCTTTCGGATGCTGTAAGTATCTCCCTCATGAAACGAAGCCTTTTGTCATTGAATATATATATGCCGGTTTGCCTTCCCCCAATGTCAACTACGGCAACTGTCCCTTCTTTTTTCTCCGCGATTATGGGTAGATAAAGGATTCCGGAGTCTGTAATAGTGATAATCCTTCGGAAGCCAACGGTTTCAAAAATTGAAAGGAGGATATTAATGTACTCTTTATTTGCCCCGACAAAAAGCACCTCCTCTTTTTGCATACCCCTTTCGTTAATCTCGCCAAGCATAATATTTTCGTAGATCATGTCTTCAAGAGGGGTAGTAACAAACTTTGACGCAGACCACTCGATTGCCTCCTTGGCCTCTTCTTTTGGCATTATAGGAATAGAGAAGGCTCTCTTCAGGATGTCCTGGGAGCTGACAGCAATAGCAATCTCAACATCAGTTCCTTCCTTATCTTTAATATCAGTGAGCACAAAGTTAAGGTCTTCCCATCCCCCCTTGTGAGGGTATTCCCCCCGGGAGACGATGGTTCCCTTCCCCCTTACCCTGACGTACTTGACGCTGACGGTCCCTATATCAATGCCGAGGATATCCATTAAATGGCCCTAAAGTAGAATCTCCTTGTTGTGCTGTATGACGCTTACCCCTCGTAGCAAGTGTACTTAATTTATCTTATCAACTTAAGGAATATTAGCATAGCTTCTGAAATTTGTTAACTCAATAGTCCTTTTGGCGGCCTGATACACTCCCTCCGACCGTACCACATATGATTTGGTAGTTTCGTCGTAAGAGTAGGTTATCGTAAAGCTGCCTCCGCCAAAAGGTATGGTCTTCGGAAAATGAGCATTTGGAAAATCATTGTCATCCTTATTGTCATATGCATATCGTACTGCAAACTCTATGCCGGCGTGCGCAATTGCATAGGCTTGGTAGGCCTGGACTTGTGGGACAAGGGTTTTCTGTTTGGCGCCCATAAAAGATACGATGCCAACACCAAGAAGACTTGTCAATGTTATGACAACAATCAAAACTATTAAAGAAAAGCCCTTATCAGTTAACCACATCCCTGTAGTCCCCGTTAAAGCTTCTGTTTATGTAATCCCGGGAAGGGCATGATGCTGCTGAAGCGCCGTTAGAACAATAATTTCTGGGAGTTATTGTAGCCCCTATGGTAAAGGTTTGGCCTTCCTTAATCATTCCAAGGGTGATAGAAAAGGAATCATCTTGGCAATTGGGCAAGCTTAGGGTGCTGCACGGTTGGGCATTCATATTGTGCTCAATGGTAAAAGTCGATACATTGTTACTGATAGGTTTGTTGGTCGGAGAAGAGCCCGGATTAACAAGGCATACGAGCCCGGATACTGCATCAGAACATCTGAACAGTGAAGCGCCGGATTGGTAATAGCGAACAAAGGTATTGGGATCGGCAGGGGTTCGATGAGCCTTCGTGAAAGAGATGCCTCCAGTACTGTTTATATTGTATGATGCGTCATGCAGTTCCCGAGTAATTCGCTCAAGTGCGTAGGATGCTTCCTGATAGAGTTGCCTTTGTATTCTCATAAGGCGATACGCCTGTATACTATTATAAATAAAAGAAAAGGTAAAGACGCTCACCATGCTGCTGATGACGATCACAATGATCAGTTCTATAAGTGTAAAACCATTTCTCATACTATGGATATGCTCCAGGCCTTGCAGTAACAAGGGAGTTGACGACATATTCGAACCCCTTAGGTTCTCTGACGCAAACGGTAATGAGCTTGTAGGGGGTACTTTCTTGCCAGCGCAGACTACCATCGTTTACAGTAGCTGAACCGGTGTTGGTCCATGGTTCTGATGCAGAGTGCATTTGCTCTTTGATCCAGGTTATATTCCCATCATCCACAGAGGGGGTTGATTCGCTTTGTTCTGGCCATACCGGTTCCTGTGGGCCTGTTGTGAGGGTATTAGTGTTTTCGAGCCATGTGACAGTTCCATCGGCGACGACACCTGTTAGAGGCCAAGGGCTTGGTTCTACTGATCCAGAAGTGCCGGCCCCAGTGCACCGGTAAAAGCGGCCATTTGGTGCTGTTGGAATCACATAATCTCCCAGAACATATGGGCGATTTGCTTGCCAAGAAGGAAAACTTGAGCGAGCCGTGGCGCGATAGGAAAGGTTGTTTGGGACTATTGGTGAAACATAGCTGTTTACAGCAAAAGAAGTGTTAGCCCTCCACCTGTCTCGGGGTATACACCGGTAGAAGTGGATTGTTGAAGAGGTTACGGGGGGCGTTATGTAATCTCCAACTCTATAAACTGTGCTGGCATGCCACGTCTCGGGTATGGCAATGGTTGGAGATCCATGACTTGTGCGGCCCTGATATGCAACAAGTTGAATGGTCCAGCGCCACCGGTAACCAGCATAAGGATTTGGAGAAGGCATGGGGGGGCTTCCAAAGCGGGGGTCTGAAGTAACATCTATATAGCTTTCTTGAGGAGTTGTGATGCTCGAATACGTCATACCAGTAAGGTCTTCCATCTTGGTTTCTGCAAGAAACCTTGCAAGTACAATTCCTTCTGGATTCATCGAAGCTCGCGTTACAGCCATGAAGGCGATATAGGCCATCGGAATGAATATCCCTGCAACAACGATGAAAACGATTAATTCAAGAAGCGTGAAGCCACTGCCATTAACAACCTTTGCCATTTACTCTACTTTCCCCGTAATAGCATAAATCGTCAATGTTCTGCCCCCCGTGAGCATGATTGCCCTGTCGCTATTGCCAAATGTTGGCTCTCCGAGGGTATTGAATATCAGAGTATTTCCGGGCAAGCTCGTGCCGGTCACAACAATGCCATCGGGAAGCTTCTTTTGTTCGCCTGATATGTTGTAAATGCCTGAGCCAACGATGAAAGCGATGCCTTGTTGAGCCCCCGCAGCCATTGCTTTTGCCTGGGCATACTGGATATCTGCGGTAAGCGTATCCGTTGCCACGGCGGCTCCAGTCTCTCGTGAAGTATTATATCTATACGTCAGAATGGAGGCGAGGAGACCTATGATAAGAATGACAATGATTGCCTCAATTATAGTAAAACCAGAATTGTTACGCCAATTTTTTGACATGAACATCTTCATTGCCGAAAAAGGTTGTACTTCAGGACGGTAAATATTGCTTTAATGCCATCCTTCCACGTAATCTTTTTTCCCTCCTGATATCCCCTGCCCGAGTATGAAATAGGAACCTCATAAATCCGAAAACCCTTTTTTGCCACCTTTGATGTGATCTCCGGTTCAAATCCAAATCTATCCGACTCTATGCTGATATGGTTGAAGACTTCTCTTCGAAAGACTTTGTAGCCTGTCTCCATGTCTGTGAGGTTAAGATCCGTCAACATGTTTGAAATGAGTGTGATAAGAAAGTTTCCAACAGAATGCCAGAAAAAAAGGACCCTATGTGGTCCACCTAAAAATCGAGATCCAAAGACGACATCTGCCTTCCCATCGATGATAGGGCCCAAGAGCGCCGGATAGTCCCTGGGGTCATACTCAAGATCAGCGTCCTGCACAATGATCACATCCCCTGTTGATGCTGCAAGGCCACTCCGAACAGCAGCGCCTTTGCCTATATTCTCTTTATGTGGAATGACTTTTACACCCTTCTCTTTTAGACTCTTTAAATACTCAAGGGTGCCATCGGTAGAACCATCATCGACTATAATGATTTCTTTATCATAAGGTGTTTCTCTAACTCTCCTGATGACTTCGGGCAGAAAAGCAACCTCATTGAATGCAGGTATAATTATTGAGAGGAGCATTGCTTGCATTTTATAAGAATACTGTAGCTATATCAATAATTTATTGTAAAAAAAAGTCATTAATGTCATATTAACTTTATGGAAATACCTTACCTAAAATACTTTGGACTCAACGAAAGACCTTTCGGTCTGACGCCAGATCCTCAGTTTTATTTTGAAACAGAGACACAACGAGAGGCCCTGTCCCATCTTGCTTTTCTCCTCGGTCAAAAGGAAGGTTTTGCCCTCATATATGGCGACGTAGGCTTGGGGAAAACGACACTTTCCAGGATATTCCTGTCCTCTCTTGATGACAATATGTATAATACGGCCCTTATCCTCAACCCTATAATGGATAAGGACGAGATTCTTAAGATGATAGCAAAAGAACTCGGCCTAGAGACCAGTGGCTTGACCAGAAAAGAGCTGTATGACTCTATCGAGTTTTTTCTCCTAGAAGAACACAGCAGAGGGAAGGAAACTGTTATTGTCATTGACGAAGCGCAACTTCTCTCCAATGAAGCCCTTGAATTTATTCGCGTTCTTTCTAACATGGAAACAGAGAAAGAGAAAATACTCCGTATCGTCCTTTTTGCCCAGCCCGAGTTGATTGAGAAAATGAGAGATCCTTCCACGAGACATCTCGCCCAACGTATCACGGTCACTTACAAGCTTAAGCCATTCAGTGAAAGAGATGTGAGGCGCTACATCGCATACAGGCTCATCAAGGCGGGCTCCAAGGGGATTCCCAGCTTTAAGAAAGGAGCTGTAAGGCTCATCTATAAAGCATCCAACGGCTATCCGCGACTTATAAATATCCTGTGTGATCGGTGCATGCTCTCCTTGTATGCAAAGTCAAAGAATATTGTAGACAAACAAATTGTTACTGATGTCTTGAAAGAGGAAAACATTTCTCTTGCCTCGGTAAGTAAGGGCAATTCGTTGGCACAACGTTACCGGGTTGTTGTTCTCTCTCTTGTGGGAATTATCCTGATCCTACTCGCTGCCTATGTTGTCCGTGTTCTGGGACTTAGGTGAAGTAGGCTATAGGCAATAGGCGTGAGGTGAAAGGAATAAAGCGCAGACAAAGCCCTTCTAAGCAAAGAAGAATGTCCACAACAAGATAAGGGTAAAGAGAAGTCCGATCCAAAGACTTGCGTGGCCGAACATAGATGAGATGATTTTCAGGGTTATAGAAGGGTGCTTTACTTTGAGGCCTTCAAGTTTTCCCTCTTTCACAAGCCTTTCATACTCAGGAGTTCTGAATCTCCACAACTCCTCAAGCTTATAACTACCAGTGAAGATGATAGTATCCATGGGAAACTTTGATGGAATCAAATGAGTATTGAAAAAATGGACGGTGAATATGAAGAGGGCGGCGAGGAGGGCCTCTTCAGAATGAACAATACTTGCTATATTGAGAACCCAGCCAGGGTAAACATAGGATGCAAGTTCAGGGGCCCATAAGGTCACGCCTGAGCCTCCGATAGCAATCATACCCCAGAAAACTGCAAGAAAATCAAATTTCTCCCAATAAGTCCAACGGCCAAACGTTGGAGGCTTACCTTTCCCAAAAAACCATTTGACCATAGCTTTGAATTGATGCCAATCCTGTGCGTTGGGCATTAAGGAATGAGGTCCAAAAATCCTCGCGAAGGATCCGCGCCACCCTTCCTTGCGAAAGCCCCTGGGAAAAGCAAAGCGGAAACATCTCCATAGGGTATAGAGAAATAATCCGATGAGGATTAGAGCTGCAATTCTGTGGTAAAGGCCTGCATTGTGTGCGCCTCCCAGAGCCCTGATAATGGCACCGGCCCACGGAGTGCTATGATACTTTAAGGGAAATCCAGTTATTACAAGACCAAAAAACGAAATAATGAGAAGAACATGCATTATCCGGTCAATTATGGAAAAACGCTTGATTCTTTGGATTCCTTCTTTGTGGGTGAAAGGGCTCTCCAGCTTTATGCCCATCTCTTCCAGCTGATGTCTTTCCCAGTATACCTTTCGCCACCAGAGAAGGGTGTGCGTCCAGAAAAAAACAAAAGTGACGAGGAGGAGTCCTGCCATCAAGAGAAAGCTTAAATACAGCTGGGGATATCTTTTCTTATCTCTGTAATCAGGATGTGCCTTATATTCAGCAAACCTCGGATGAATGCCGGAATGACACTTACCGCAGTTCTGTGTAAGGTTTTTGGAGTGGATGGTGGATGCGGGGTTTGATTTGGGAAGTATATTGTGGTTCGTATGGCAATCTGCACATCCTGCAACGCTTGTGGGGTATCCTAAATCTTGTACTTTACCATGATATGTTTCTTCGTAATACTTGACGGCATACGGAGAAATACTGTTTCGCTCCATCATCTCCTTGTTGGAGTGACAGGCTTTGCAGGTTTTGTTATAAAATTCCCGTGCTTCCAATAGATAGAACTCGCCTGATGTGTGGTAAGCTTTTGTGTCATGCAAACCATGGCAGTCGCTGCAAGTGGCAGAATCCTTGTTGCCCTTCATGACTGCTGCGCCGTGACCTGACAAAGCATACTCATCGTTTGTATGGCATTTTGTGCAGTTTTTTGCGACAGCAATCTTAAAATGCTCCTTTTCCGGTTTAAGCGTGTGGATATCATGATGACAGTCATAGCACTTGAAGTCTTCGTATAAGGAGTGAAAGCTATTCCTATATTGCTTTTCTATTTCACTATGGCACGTCCCGCATGAAATCAAGGCTGGTTTTTCTTTTGAAATTATATGCTTATCCAGACTCTCAAAATTCTTGTGGCAACTTGTGCATCCGGTATTGCCATGTACCGAGTTTTTAAATTCAGCTTTGAACCTTTCACTGTCGTGGCAGTCCGAACACTGTATTTTTAAACTGGCAGGATACGCATCACCTGAAAAAAATAAGAACACCAGGAAAAACAAAAAGGTTGATGACACGCGCTTCTTTATCATGCACTATCCCTTATCCGTCTTCTGACGGACCAAGGCTTCCATCCCACCAAAAAGCCTCGTTACATCCTTGACCCCGTTGTTTATAAGGTAGCAGCAGGCCAGAAAGGATCTTTTTCCATTCTCATCAATGACAAAAACAGGCCCATGTTTTGGAATTTCCTTCAACCTTTTGTGGAGCAGGTAAAATGGGATATTTCTAGCGTCATCGATGTGATTCTCTTTAAACGCATCTTCTGGGCGAATGTCCAGAATAAAAAGGTCTTTCTTTTCTTTTTTGAAGGCTTCCAACCTCGTTGATTTGATAGAAATTACAGGTGCTCTTTTTACCCGCTGTATCGTTTCTACTTCATAGCCTGCTCTTTTCCAGGCAACCAGACCGTCTTCAAGGACATATATGCTTTCATGGCCGAGTAGTTTTGCCTTTTTGTAAGCCAAACCTGCCCGAGGACACCGGTCGGATTCGCAGTAAAAGATTAACGGCCGGCTCTTATCCGGAAAGGATGAGGACAGTTTCATGTCGACTTCTTCAAGGGCTATGCAATGAGATCCGGGTATTCTATGATCCATACATTCAAGGTAACTCATTGTATCAATGACAGCAGCATTTTTTTCTTTCATAAAGGAAATAACCATGGCCGGGTCTATCGTGCTTTGACCTCCTTCCTGGGTGGGTGTTGCGCTGCACGAAAAGAAAAAAGGCAGGATAAACAGCATGACAACAGCCGCCGCCTTACCAATGCGTTTTTGATGAAATGTTGACATCATTAAACCCATGTTAGTCCAGCCCGTGCTTATTCAATTGATATTCAAAGGGAATAAGTTAAAAATAACGCTCTCATTCGCCTTTGAGCCATGTTTAATAAGCAATTCTCTTGAAAGAAAGCCTTTTCTTTTTACATGACAGGTATCGCACGAGCGTGTTCTCTCGGTGCTCTTTTGTATGTTGTGAACAGGAGAGGCCCTGTAGTCGGGTACCTCATCGAAGCTTTCCATTTTTATTCCTTCACTCAGTAACGTATCGCGGGCAACAGGTATTGCTCGAAGAGTGGTAAGGGTCTTTTTATTGCCTGGATCAACGCCAAGGAAGAAACCGGGTTTTGAGGTTGCACCTTTCCCGATATGGCAGTTGAAGCAATTGGTGTATTCACCCTCAGAATGACACCCATAACAGCTCACCCTTCCTGTATGCCTGGAATGGGCTAGCCTTGCTGTGATTTTTTTTTCCTTTCCCAACTTGTGACAATCTAAGCATTTAGGTCTGCTAAGCGCTGTTTTTTCGTTTTTTCGGCTACCGTCAGAGCTGCCGTGGATGTGACTTTTTTTGTGGCAGTCAACGCATGCCATACCTCGCTGAAAATGCACATCGGGACCCGTGGAATGTTTGCCGGTATATTCAGGATAAACCCTCCCTCCATGGCACACGCCGCATGTCTTTGCTTCGTCTTTTTTCACAAAACCATGCCCATTCACAAAGCCAGCGCCTATTCCATTCTTGGAGGGATAGCTGACATGACAATCACCACACGATGCATGGCAACCCTTGCATGACCGGACAAATACCTTTTCGGTAAATATTCCCCCCTCTTTTTTTGAAAATCTTTTTGAGACCTTGTTCAACATTCCTTGCAATGTATAGTGAGAAGCATTCTGATAGGCCTTGGCAATGTCGCTGTGGCAGTCACCGCAAGTCTTTGGGTCGGCAGATGGTTTTTTGATGATGCCCATGTGGGCTTTTTCCTGGTCAATGGACTTGTGGTCACCTTTGTGACATGAACTGCACCCATTTATAAAATGCGGATCTTTGTCAAGCAGGGTTTTATCAATAAGGTAGCGCCTATGATACGTTTTCAGCGATATCACGGCCGGCGGGCCTGCAGGCCCGACGCCTGTTTGAGGCCTCATCTTGGGCAACTCAACAAGGGATTCGAGAATAGATTCATCTGTATGACATTGTATGCAACTCTCGGTGCTTGCTGAACCAGCACAAGCCAGGAAAAGCAAAAAAATCGCAAAGACCGTTGCGAATTTCATTAGACTTAATGATTCAATAACAGATACGGTGATACATGTCAAGGCCGGATTTGTTGAATGAGTAGATAGCTATAGACATACTTTCCACTCAAAGCTATAAACGCATGATGAGGATAGGCATGGAAATAAGAAGATGGATATTAACTGCTATCTCCAGAAAAAATATTTCTTTGCATTTTTCGAGAAGCGCCCCCATGTGAAATGCCTCCTTGTTAAAAAAGAGAGGGAAGCTTATAGAGAGAAATTGGAGGGGAAGAGAAAGACTTTTTTATTATTGAAACTAGCAAGTAAATCTATTTATAATTCTTTTGAATATATATCAATTAGTATGCATAACATTATGGGTGAATAGTAGCCAGCAATATCGACAGAATGAAAATGCAATTAAACCAGACTTATAATGATGATAACAACGAAAAATGCTGAATTAAAAAATATACAACATATTTTATTCGTAAGATATCTTCATTTTGTATAGGATATTAAAATAATGGATATAAAGCTTGAGCCAAGCCTGTCTCATTGCATTGAAACTGTTGCGAAAAGAGAATATGAACGGGTACTTAGCGCACTCCTAAGGGGGGTACAAGAAGATCCCCAATTGGCTGAAGAACTTGAGTTACTTAGGATGTTTCTGGAATCTGCTGACTTTGGTCAACTACGGAGCCGATGCGAAGAGTTATTGCTTGCTGGTAAGCGGGTCTCGGTCAGGTTGACACCCGGTAGCCTCCAGTCTAAATATAGGGTCGAGCTAATTGAGAGATAAAAGAACCACTGCAAAGTATCTGCATACCTCCGGTAAAAGTTGGCCAGCGGGGAAAAAGTGGACGTGAAGATCGCTGGGAACCACACTATTATAAAGGCCATGAACCTTCTCCTTCCTCTTATAGGGATTGGTTTCATGGCTTTTTACGAATACTGCGACACATCATGTACTTACCTCAAGGGGAGCTTTGTTGGTGTTGATCTCAAGTGGCTGGGAATCATTTACATGATCGTCTTATTTTTTAGTGTCTTTTATTTCAAGGATTCTATCGTTACATGGATGGGCCATATACGGAATATCCTGATTTCTGCAGCTGTCGGTGCCGAGTTCTTCCTTATAGGCTTTCAAGTTGTGAAGGGCACATACTGTCCCTTTTGCCTTGCCTTTGGGGCCTGTGTCTTTGGTCTTTTTGGGATCAATTTCAAATCTATGAATAAAGGGCTTATGATTGTCTCTATTTTGGCGGGGCTAATAGGTTTCACGCTTTTCTTCGAAGGACAGACAAGCCCAATGTTTGATCTTGAATAATAGAAATGTTTTTAAGAAACCATGATAATTTTCATTAATTACATACTATGGGCTATCAGAAAACGATGATGACAATGCGCCTGGCTCGCGTTTTCTATTGTGCCTATTCGGTTGCATCTCTTATCGTGATTTTAACATAAATATACCTGTTAAGGTTTCTTCCCAGGACGGCCTTAAGGTGAGACCCATGGCTTACGCCCGCTGGAATTCGAATGCGATATCCTCGTTGTTTCTGTTCTATAGAAGCAACAACAAACCTTTCAGTTCCAAATTCTGCCTCCCGAGAAGTAAGAAAGATCTCATAAAGTTGTCCCAGTTGCACGCTATTAAAGGTTCTCTCTTGGACAATACCACATTGTTGTCGACCGCACCTCTGCCATCTTCCTGTGAATCGGTATCGACCGCCAATGTCCCCATGAAAGTGTAATGATTGTGTACCATTCCGGCTGTCGTATTCTCTTCGCCTCTGTACATTTCCCAATATAGAATAGGCTTCATTTATCAATTTGAATTTTTCTTCAGCAGCAGGGTCTTCAGGGTGATGATCAGGATGACACCCAAGCGCCAATCTTCTGTATGCGCGCCGTATTTCAGAAGCTGAAGCGTTGTTCGTCATATTGAGTATAAAATAATAATCTCTATAGCTGTTCCCGTTATTCATCGTGTTCTTCACCATACCCGGTAATCATTGCTTTTATATGAGAGATAATTCGATACCCTAAGGTAGACATGTAAAGGTGAACAATTAAATAAAGCAGAAAGGCGTAGCCGGTCGCAACGTGCAGCGCATCAAGAATTCTAACTCCACCAATATAATTGATAAAGTTGAAAAAATAGACAATATCACTAAAGAGGATACCGGTAAAAAGAATTACGGGCGTGAGAACGAGCATTACCGACAGGTATGCTATCTTTTGCAGTGGGTTGAAGCGTTCATTGGTTGACGGCGTAAAGGGGCTCTTTCCGCCTTTGAACATCGAGAGGGCATAGTAGGAGGCCTGACCCATCGTGCCTTTCATGTCTCTCTTGTGAAACATATAGTGCTTGTTGAATCCACCGGTAATCAAATAGTAGGCAAACCAGTAAAAAAAAGATCCAACCAAAATATAGCCAGCCACCTTATGCAGGTACACAGCGTGACCATATTGGAATAAGGATACCCAGGGGAAGCGCAATTGAATGCCAGTAATGATAAGAAAAACAATGAGACCGGCATTTATCCAGTGCCAGATTCTGATAGGTAAAGGATGGAGGAATATTTTTTTCATTTTTTAGTCAAAAGTCTAGTAAAAAGATGGATTAGAACGAAAAACAAAATAACCAAACCAAGGCCTATTCCAAGAATATCGATCCACTTGAAGCCAAGCTCTTTAGAATACTGAGCAAGTTCTCCTGGTTTTAGCGCGAAGAACCCCTTTATATCGGACCATGTTGCCTTCTGTTCCCCAAGGAGGCTGATGTCTAAAAAGAAAGATACCGGAATAGACGAGAGGATTGTGCCTATAACTGGAATATAGACATGATACCCGTTTTCAGGTAGTACAAAGAACATAGATTCATAAAAAGGAGCTTTATCAGAATGACACGTTGTACAGATGCGCTCCTTTTGTCTTTTTACCGAATAATCATGGTGCACGCGTGTAACAACGATAGAGCTTCCAATAAAGGCATTATCTGCAAGTTGTTTTTTCACATCGATGAAGAAATCCCTCAGTTCCTGTGAGTCCACAATTTCATTACCATTCTTATCAAGGAGCGGTGTCATTAGTACATTCTTTCCATAGAAGCTTTCCAGGGTCTTATAACTTACTATCTCCTTTTTGTCGCCTTTTCTTGTACTCAAATAGAAGACCATGCTCTTTGCAGATTCAGGGCTGTGACATGTGGAGCATTCAAGATAGTTGAAGTGAAGAATGGTGTTGGGGAGCCAGGTGTGGGTTTGGATGTAATCTTTATGGCACCTGGAACAGACGGCAACTCTCTCTTTCGCTTCAAGCTCCTTATATGCCTCAATACGGTGCGGATTATGACAGTCAGTACATTGTGTTGCCCCCTTTTGTGCATGAACTGTGTTTTTATATATCCCATGAACCTCTTTGTGGCAGTTTATGCACACGCTATCATCTATGCTTTTCTGGGATTCGTGACAATCAGAACACCGAACGCCTTTTCTTCCGTGGACAGTTTGGCCATATGACTCGATAGAAGGAATTTCCGGGATGAAAATTGACGGGTCAACAGGGATCTCAAACTTAACGGCGCCGCTTACGTGCAGCCTTGCTTGATGAAAAAGTTGCCTGTCGATATGGCATGTTTTGCAGGCGTGCGGTTTCTCCATAATTCCGTGCACATCGGTATCAGTGGTGTAAACCCTATTCAAACTGTATTTCTTGGCCTTTTTCTGAAGAATCGCCTGAAGATTGTCCCATTCGCTCATATCGATTTTGTTATTCTTGTCAAGATCAATAGATTCTTTTGAAATAAGCGCCCTATCGCTTACTTGGAGCTCAACTCTTACAGTGCTTTTCTTTGCGGTGCCGTGACAAGCATGACATTCAAGTTTTTCGAGATGTTTTCCTTTGGAAGGAAGAAGTCGGTGGGGAACTTTTTTGTGGCAGTCAGTACACGACTTCCTGCCTTTCTCAACCATATGAGCGTTATGACAACTCTTGCACTCCACCTTCGCAATTTTATGGATACCGGTAGCATGCAGTTTAGCCGCCCCTTCGTGACAAGCATTACATGACGGTTTTTTTAGTTTCTCTTCGTGGGGCAAAGAAACAACGTCTTTATGACAGTCTTGACATGTTGTTCCGCCATGAAAGAAATCCTTAAACGTACCATGACAGCCCAGGCACTCATCTGTACTGATGGCGCCGAGGGTAGAGGAAGGCAGAAAAAGAAAAATTATAAACAGTAAAACAGTAAATTGATAACATCCAAAAAAAGCCATTTTTTGCTAATCCATGCTACATTAATTTATCTGAATATATATTCTTCACTGCGGGAAAAAGCAAATATTTTTGTTAAATTTGACTGCGTGTAAATGCTCTCTGATTGAAGTGCAGCCATTTTTTGTGTTTTCCTTCTACGACGTCATCCTGTATTCCTATAAAACATTATTAACCAGCGACGAGGTGATGGCCGGGGAAGGCCGAAAGAAAATATGTAGCATATTTTTCGCATAAGAATCCTTGATAAAGGATACGTTTTTAAACGAGTTGGATTCGCAGATAATCTCAAGAGATTATGCTATATTATCCTTATTTCTTATTATCTTTTTTAAAATGGTTTTAAATTATTCAAAAAAACTGTTGAATTAGTTTTAGAACGAAAGAAAAAAACCTTGACAAAAAGTGGTGTGAATATATATTCATTATATAACAAAAGGAGATTGCTAAATGCCTAGACCAACATGTCCGAGAAGAGTTGGTTTCACACCAAGCACTACGTATTTTAAACCTGCAGGAACACCGATGGGTGTCCTCGAGGAAGTTCTATTGGGGCACGATGAGGTCGAAGCAATCCGTTTGAAAAACCTTGTAGGTCTTTCTCAGGCACAGGCTGCAACGCAGATGGGAGTTTCTCAGCCAACCTTTCATCGTCTCCTTGTGTCTGCCCATCAAAAACTGACTGATGCAGTTGTGAATGGAAAGGCCTTAAGGATTGAGGGCGGAAACGTGACCCCTGCTGATGTATCAACTGGCCCATGTAAGTGGAAACATGGATGGGGCTGTAGGACAAAACCCTCACGTGACGCGTTTACGGGAGATTACATTCTCCAACCCGAAGGGGGAACAGGTTTGAAAATAGCAATAACCAGCGTCGATGGTACGTTAGATGGAAAGGTTGACGAGCGTTTTGGAAGGGCAAGAAAGATTGTTCTCTATGATGTTGAAACAAAGGAGTATTCGGTTTTCGATAATGTTCAGAATGTGAACGCAGCCCAGGGGGCAGGCATTCAAGCAGCTCAGAATGTTGTCAGTTCAGGGGCCAAGGCAATCATCAGCGGTCATTTCGGGCCCAAGGCATTCCGAGCCATCCAGATGGCAGGGCTTGATGTGTATTCTGCTACGAATTTATCAGTCGGAGATGCAATCCGCCAATATGAGACGGGGAAGCTCACAAAACTTGCTAATCCAGATGTGGCACCTCGCTGGTAGAATAAAAGGAGACAATATAATGACGAGAGGTGATGGTGAAGGACCTCTGATACATGGGGGTAATACGATATTATGAAAATACTGAATCACATCCTGTCCGCAATCAATGACGACTCACCCGTAGATGAGATCATGCGCGGAGTCTATTGGACGGCAATAGTGAGTAAGTTTTGCGGGCTGTCTTCTACGATGCTTCGTGATTGTATCCACGATCATGAAGATACTGAACCGATTCTTCTGGCTGGTAAAACAGCCTTGGAGTTAGCGCGACTGTGCTTCTCCTCAGATATCGGAAAAGCCTCATTGGGCCTTGCGGCGATCAACTCCCTCATCGAAGTCGATCTTTCCAGCTGCACAGAGGTGAATGCCGGCCAGATCATCATGGAAAAAGGGAAGGATAAGAACGTCGCCATCATTGGACACTTTCCCTTCGTTGATGATCTCAGGGGCATTGCGAAAAACCTGTGGGTCATCGAGAAGTGGCAGAAGCCAGGTGACTATCCTGCGGAAGATGCAGCGTTGTATCTTCCGCAATCCGACGTGATTGCAATCTCAAGCACAACTCTTATTAATCACACGCTTGAGGGCCTTTTACCGCTGTGTCCAAAAACGGGTTTTACTATGCTCCTGGGACCAACAACACCGATGACACCTGTTATTTTTGAATACGGCATTGACATGATTTCAGGAAGCCTCGTAACTGACAATCAGCTTGCTCTCACATGCATCAAGCAGGGCGCAAACTTCAGGCAATTGAAGAGATCAGGGGCTATAAAGCTTCTCACATTACAAAAATACTAGATCCACAAGGAGAATAATACCCACCATGCCATTCTACAGCGAAAAGGTTGTCTCCCACTTCAAGGAGCC
>JAEAME010000560.1_pt1 | contig 36641 bp, 26 predicted proteins | sample 8958731 | NCBI WGS metagenome assembly JAEAME01 (sample SAMN16933194, study PRJNA681113) | bioreactor sludge metagenome | isolation source: anerobic bioreactor sludge (Control) | place: India:Bengaluru | collected 2018-10-24
GCCTTTGCCGCGCACGGGGTGCTGGTTGGAATGTTAATGAATTCGACCTCAAAATTTCCGGTCACAGCGGGGGTGCGCGCCGTGGTCGCGCACCGGTCCCTTCATGGAGGCAAAAGAAAAGCGGATCCCCTGGTGCGCATAAGCTTCCATGAGCATCTCCAATTCATCAATGGAAACCGCGTCAATGTCGTTCACGCCTGAAAGGTCCATGATGATTTCTTTTATTTGGGGCCGCCCGGCCAGATCTTTTGCAATCCGATCTTCCAGAAATTTCATATTGGCAAAGTAGAGAGGCGCATCCACGCGCAGAATCAAGATGTTCGGATAGATTTTGACCTGCGGATATCGGTTGATGTTTCTGAAGACTCCCTCGCTCTGGAGATATCCGAGTTCCGCCGTGTGCGGGTAGGCGCTTTTCCATATAAACAGGATCAGTGAGAAGGCCATGCCGATCAGAAGTCCTTGATCCAGGCCGATCATCAGGGTACAGACAAATGTAACCAGAAACATCCATCCATCAGCCTTCTTCAATCGGAAGAGATGGATTGCCTCTCTATAGTCGATAAGGCCGCTTGCCGCCGCCACAATAATGGCTCCCAGTACGGCATTTGGCAGATAGAAGAAAAGCGGTGTCAGAGCTACAAGAATCAGCAGTATGGTTGCGGCTGTAATAATGGATGCAAGCTGGGTGCGAGCTCCGGCCTGGTAATTCACTGCAGTCCGCGAGAGGCCTCCCGTGACCGGATATCCGGAAAAAAAGGCGCCGGCCAGATTGGCGGCGCCTAATCCGGTCAACTCGCGATCGGGATCCACCTTATAGCCCGATTTCGCAGCGATATATTTAGCTACCGAGATCGACTCCATGAATCCGACAAAAACGAGGACTAATGCATTGGGGAGAAGCGCGCGCGCAACATCGAGATCCAGTTCCGGCAGGGTGAGGGGAGGCAGTCCCCGCGGTACGTGCCCCACTATCCTGAGCCCCGATTCTGCGAGACCCAGATAGGCCAGCAGAGTACCCAGAACAACAAAAAGCATAGCCGAAGGAAGGCGTGGGTATCGATGGCGGAGAAAAAACAGGCCAGCAAGGCAGACAATGGAAACGAGCAGGGTCGGAATATTTGTCTTGCCGGCGTGTTGAACGATGTCGCGCAAAAGAACAAATACAGATTGTTCATTTCCGAGAGATATGCCCAACAGATGCTTCATCTGGCTGAGGGCAATAATAATCGCGGCAGCCGACGTAAATCCGCTGATGACCGCGTGCGAAAAGAAGTTGATCAGAAATCCCAGCCGGACCAGGCCCGCAATCATCTGCAGCACGCCGACCATGAGCGTTAAAAGCAGAACTATCGCGACATAGTCCGCCGATCCCGGCGGTGCCATTGTGGAACAGGTGGCAAAAACCAGAAGCGATATCATGGCCACCGGTCCGACCGCGAGCTGGCGGGAGGATCCGAGAATGGCGTAGGCAATCAAAGGAAGAACGGAAGCATAGAGTCCGGTGACCGGCGGCAGTCCTGCCAGCATTGCATAAGCCATGCCCTGAGGAACGAGCATGACGGCTATCGTCAGTCCCGCGGAAATGTCCGCCGGCAGATCGGATTTCCTATAGTTAACAAGCCACTCGAGCGGCCGGGCAGTGGCTCGGGCCATAGCTATACTCCCGATTTCTCGATGAATCCCAACAAAGCCAGAATGATTACTGCCACAACCGTAACCACCACCCAGTGGTTTACCTTGAACAGCTCCGGCAGCGTGATTTTCCCGAAGTGGCCTTTGCTTAAAACCGGTTTATCAATCTTGTGGTAGACCGCCGCGAACAATCCAGCTCCAATCAGAATCCCTACTACGCCCCCCAGCAGCGCATCCAGGCATCCCTGGCCGATGGCTCCGGCGGCCGTGCCCGGACAATAGCCCAGCGTTCCAAAGCCGATGCCGAAGATCAATCCGCCGAAGACGGTTGATCCCACGGCTCCCGGTTTCGGGTGCAGTTGAGCGAGCCCCATGCTTCGAAGCAGATGTACGCCTATCATGCCGGTGAGCACGGCGCTGAGCATGATTTTTACCACTGTAAAATCATTGAGCAGCAGCTGGTTGATGATGACATCGTAGGTGGTTACGCCCCCTTTCTGGAGCAGGAAACCGAAACATATCCCGAGCAGGAGGCCCAGGATCAGCTGTATTCCCCTATTTGCATGAATGGCTTTCAGCATAGCGCCTCCCTTTGGTTTAGAGCAGAATCTTATAGATGAACATGGCCGTCAGGATGCCGCCGGCAAAGAAACATATAGCGGCCAGCCAGCTGCTGACCGCCAGCTGCAATGTTCCGCTGATGCCGTGTCCGCTTGTACATCCTCCGGCCCAGCGAGCGCCAAATCCCATGATGATGCCGCCCAACAAGGCAACCGCCCATCGTGTGGGGATATGATTGCCGGCTTCGGCCTGCCACACGGAGGGTATCCATTCGAGTGAAAACTGTCCGGAAAGAATAGATGATAAAAAGGCGCCTGCAATGATGCCTATCACAACCATCCATTCCCAATCGATTGTCGGAGCGAACTGCCGGTAGTACGGTTTTTCGCTCACCTTCTCCCCGCGGAAGATCCTTTCTATCATGCCGCTGGTTCTTGCAAAGGCGGTGGAACAACCGATGGGCTTGTCCGACAGCAAAAATGCCAGCCAGCTCAGTATGCCGATGCCGACGCCTACGGCATAGGGCGACCATCGTTCCATTGCCAGCCATTCCATGCATACCTCCTTAAGTTAAATCGGTGAGACTTTTATTGCGATCCGGTTCGGCGACGTGTCTATTCCGAGTCTGTTCTCGGAATATGCGGAGCAACACAGATCGGACACGCCTCGGTGTATCCGGCCGCGCTGTATCCTGTCATGCCGCCCGCAACATTGCTGACGTGCTCAAAGCCTTTTTGTTTAAGCAGCGCCGCAGCGAGACTGGATCGATGGCCGGTGCTGCAGATCAAAGCGATCGGTTTGGACTTTTTCAGCGTATCTCGCCGGGAACGCATATCGGGAGCCGGAATATTGACGGCGCCCTCGATGTGGCGAACCTGAAATTCACCGGCGGCTCTTACGTCAATCAATGAAAGCTCTTTACCTTTTGCCATAACCCGGTTGAGTTCATCCGAGGAGAGTTGGGATACATGGTTCATCGGGAATCCCTCCTTGGCCCAGGCGAACATGCCGCCGTCCAGAGACCCGATTGCTTTGTCCAGGCCGACCCGTTTGAGCGCGATGCCGGCTTCACGGGCTTCTGTCAATGAATCCGCAACGAGCAGAATGTTCCGGTCTGGGGGGAGAATCCATCCCGCAAAGGTGGCGAAATTGCCGCCGAAGTCAATATGGTAAGCCCCAGGAACGTGTTGGCCGCCAAAGGCTTCATAGCTGCGAATATCCAGAACGAGCGTGTTTTTTTTCCGGGCGGCCTTTTTGAACTCGATAGGGTTCATGGGCGCAATTTCCGGCAGTTCGCGCTCCAACGCAGGCCCTTTCCCGTTTACAGCACTGCAGCGGCTGAAGTGATCCGGTGCGGCCGGCATGTTGGTAGTCAGCGATTTGATGAATGCGTCCCGATCCGAAATCTGCAGGGCGCTGTTGTACTTCCGCTCATATCCTATCGTTGAGGTGCGCTTGGCGCCCATCGCGCGTCCACACAGAGAACCGGCGCCATGAGCCGGATATACCTCGCAGAAATCCGGCAGTGCCATCAATTTCCTGTGAAGGCTGTCGTAAAGCTTGCTCGCCAGCTGCTCGGCGATGCCGGGGAAGAGGTCGGGGCGTCCGACATCGCCCACAAAGAGTGTGTCTCCGCAGAACACGGCGGCCGGTTCACTTCCGCGGCTGGTGTCGGTTACGACATAGCTGATGTGTTCCGGCGTGTGCCCGGGTGTTTCCAATACCTTTATGTGCATGTTTTCAATCTTGAAGGCGTCTCCTTCGGCAACTGCCTTGTGTTTGAATCGGCACTTTGCCGATTTGGGCGCATAGATAACGGCTCCTGTAGCTTCCGCCAGATCCAGATGGCCCGAAATGAAGTCCGCATGGAGATGCGTTTCAAGGATGTGCGTGATTTTCATCCCCATGTCTTTTGCCGCATCCAGGTAGATGCCGATGTCCCTCCGCGGATCCACAATGGCGCACGCCGTTGCGCCGCCAAGCAGGTACGAACTGTGTGCGATCCCTTTTACAAAAAACTGCTGTACAAACATGTGAAGCCCCCTTTGTTGATGTTCCGACAATTCCTGTATCCCGACATTGGCTTTTTATATCCCAATAATTCGTCTTTTCAAACAAAATGCGTGATGCGTGAACCGGGATGGGTTGGAAAACGCCGGCGAACGCCGCCAATGCTGATTTGCTGGATGGGACAGCCGTTTCAGTTAAAGGAGGAAATAAAAAACAGTCGTCGTGATGGCGAGGAAGAGGACAGTCAGGCCGCCGCCCGCTTTCACAAAATCCGCATTGCGATACCCTCCGAAGGACATCAGCAATGCATTAACCTGATGCGTTGGAAGAATAAAGGAATTTGCCGTACATACGGCATACATATCAGAAATTGTTAAGGACCCTCGACGGCAGTATCCCTGGTTCACAGGCAGCTTATGGCGCCTATCCATCCCGGGACGGGGATGCACGTATTTAGACATCTTTCGAGGACGACAGGGCAAAAATAGGCAAACGAATTTGCATACTTTCAGACGGTTGCGAGCCGCCTCCCGGTTCCGCGACTACATGTTAGTTTGGATAAGCGGTTTATATTTACTTAACCGGGCAATGCGAAATGACCGGCCTTGCGCTCCCGAGTTTCGCGATGAACCTTGATCTGGAATGCCGCTTCCAATGCATGTCGCGATTCTCGATTGCGATGCCGATTCCGAATTGTCCGGCTTCACTGTGCGGTGAAGGCGCGGGCTGCCGTCACGTCTCTGCACCTTTATTCGATTCTCTGATAAAATATTTCTCCCGCGCCGCCTTCGGCAATGAAGCGTCCATCCGGTGAGATGGCGATGCGATACGGATGCCCGTAAATATTAGCGGACCCGTCTCTAAATGAAACCTTCTCTCTCTGGAATTTCGGGCGCCAGGACGCCAGTTCCTGTCCTGTGAGGCAATCCCAGACAATGCGTTTCTTTACTGAACCCAAAGCCCAGCGCAACTCGATGAAATCAAACTTTCTGCCGTATTCGGTCAGGATGATTCTGGATGAATGAAGCGACGGCAGCATGTCCAATTGCGAATGCCGCCGGGATCTGGAGATTTCCTTCCCTGTGTCCACTTCCCAGCAGGCGGCGTCCTGTTCCCAAAGAGACCCGTTGGTTCCGCACACCACTTTGCCGCTTTCAGCGAAACGCGCGATATTTGGAAACGGCTCTCGTGAAACCGGAACTCGCATGAGCGGCTTTAGTGTGCATGCCTCCACAATATCGACCGGTGCCGAAACGGCGGAATTTTGAGTGATGCAGAGCAATTCCCTCTCTTCGGATGCATCCAGAATAGAAAATTTCAGCCGTTCAGCATATTCTGTATTATTGCATTGCCAATCAAAAAACCTGAATTCCGATTCAGCCGCCCGAACAATCGCGGTGGTAGAGAAACGATGGAGACCTTTCGGCAAAGTGCAGGAGGAGTTGTTGGATAAATCAATCAAAAACCTGTTGAGGATAAGCTTCTGCCCTGTTTTCGACCACAAGATCGCGCGAGTCCAAGCCGGGAATTCTGATTCATAGAACTCGGGATTTATCTCAAGTTTCCGAAAATTGGTTTTTGGATCCGCTATGTTGAATACCAGGACGGTTTCTTCTTTACGTGATGGCCCGACAACGGCGACGATGCGTTCTCCATCTGGAGAAAAGCCTAATCCGAAGACCACGATATCTGCGGAATTGAAGCCCTTCGACCGCGGGAGGATATCGGCTATACGAAGTTTCCATATTTTTCGTAAATGGCCCTTTTCTTCGGCATGATCATTGGCGCAAAGCATAGCGACCATGCATAGAAGCAAAAAGGCTTTCTTCATTCTCTGATCCACTTTGAGCTCCTTGCCAAGTTTATATAGATATATGCGAAAAACATCTGCAAATCGGCTCAATCCAAAACATCCTTTTAACAGGAGTGCTTTTATCTGGAGTGGTCTATCGACTAAAGCTCAGGGAAAAACTTTAACGAATAAGGATAGATTTTGTGAAGCCACATTCTTATCCAATGGTTGAACAAGCCCGTTGGGGATAGAAAGAATAATCGAGGAGGCTGTCGCCTTCCGCGACTTTCCAGTCCATTCCGGTAATCCATTATTAGCGGCGGTTTAGTAAGTATCGGCAAAGCCGGGGGCTTTACGTAGCCCCTCAAAGGGGCTTGATCGCGGTCAATTTGCACACAATATTGTCTGAGCGGCTTCTTGAACCGCAGAATATCGAATAACAAATGCAGAATGTCGAAGTGTCGTCTGCGGTTCGACATTCGTTATTCGATATTCGATATTTTGCAACACTATTTGCTTAGCCGCCATCAGAGCATGAAAAAAATACAATCCGGCAATTGTCAAACCTTTACTGCCTTCACCGGCAGAGCCGGTGGATCGCCCAAAGGATTAGGTGGCGGCTTGGCAAAATCATAGCCGGGCGCTTATATTGCCTATCCTTCGCGTCTCGTCCGGAAGCGGAGTGCAGGGAGGACACATCAGGTTGGACTGGTAGCCGCTGCAGCCGCAACTGCGCTCCCAACGCACCCGGTTAGCCGTCACAACCTTCCGCGACAACACAATCTTTGCCTTTTCGGCCCAAGCTCGATTGCAGTCCTGACGATTTCCCGTTCAGACAACCGCAAAGAGCGTTTTTTGTCATAGCTACTCGCGGCGGTGGAAGCTAACTGTTTCGCTTGGACCAATACTTAACGTCGTAATGAGCTGTCATCGATACGGCCATACAGAGGAAGGGTTTTTCGACTTTCAAGGCTTCCATGGGGCAATGCCACACCCCTTTGGGAATTACGACGACAGTCGGAACCGAAAATATATGATCTTCCTCTCCGCCGTCCCCTGGCCCGATTTTAAAATTGACTTCCGCCCCCAGTGCGGTGCTATTGCAATCGCATCCAATAAAGTATATGGCTTCGTCATGGTCATGAATGTGGGGCTCTCTCGACATGCCCACAATCCCGGTCCTGGTTCCGAAAGCATATATGATATTGCAGGGGAAGCCGTTGAGCATATTGGCCCCCGTCGAAAACATCACCGTCTCGCCCATCTTGTTGATGGGCAGTTTTACGATGCATTTCCCGAATTTGCGCTTCCCGTCAGAGGTTTCGGCCGATACCCCATCCGGCAAAGGGTTGGCGAACGCTATCCGATTCAGGAATGCACTGGACGCTGCAACGGCCGCACTCCCGCTGATCGTTTTGACGAATTTTCTCCGCGAAGACTGGCTTTGTTTTCCTCTCATGGAAGTCATGTTTGCCCTCTCTCTATTAGATGAACTTAGAAACGCCTCACAGTCTGCAAACCATTTTGCCCGATTCTAGAACCGAAACCTCCACAACTGAAGTGAATAATTGCCCGACAGGCCTATTTTCCATGGGCCGGGATTTGAAGACAGATTGCCTCTCGAGCGCCGAAGGTACGGTACGGAATACCCTCTGCAGGCGCTCGCGCCTCCGCGCTATCCCACGGATCAGCCGAAACCCAAGGAACGCACACTGCCAGCCGCTCTGGTGCTATACGAACGGTGGCAAAGAATCCTGATTAAGCATTTCGTGGGAATCCTCCTCTTTCAGTTTCATACGGCGGTTCTGCGGTAAAAATATATCTAATTCCCTATCTAGAGCGCAAATTCCATACTCAAAACCTCCTGTGTTTTCTGCACTGAAGGACGCCATACGCTACCTATATTCCGGCCAATCAAGCTTATCATCAGCATCCAGACCCCAGGATTTAAACGACTGTCTGTAGAAATCGGGCCTTGGAAAGTCCGGTCGAATGTATGGATGATGATGACGATAGGCAAAATACCCTTTCTCACCCTTCCTCAAACCACCAATTAGGGTCTCCATTTTAGAGCCAGGGACAGAGAACATTATCTCATCTTCCGTACCCACTCCCCTTTCATACTCTCCGGGATCAGGCAGTACTACACGGTAGTTGCCATCTTGTATGGGATTGACAACGGCGTAGGAACAGGAAGGGGGAAGGAAACGGCTCTTTATTTGAGAGCTTTCCTTTCTGTCCATGGACTGGATCAGCGCCCTCAGCTGGGCGTTGTTGGACCAGATTATAACCACATCGGGTATAAAACTCGCGGTTTTCAATGGGGCTGTGACAATACCTACATATTTTCCATAGGGAAAGCAGTCATAGTCCTGACTTTGTTGGTTCGGAGGCACATTTCCATAAGCAAGGGGGGCGGCCGGACACCAGTGATCTTCCTTGAGCATGGCGATCGTGACCCCGTCCCGGCGGGACAGAGCAAAGGCCTGACACTGGGCAAAATGATATCCACGGTCCTTTTTGGGCCTGAACGCCCCTTCGGGAATATCGGACTCACTTTTCAGCATCTTGGCGGCAATGGGAGATGTCCGAAGCATCAGGTGATACTCGAGATCCTCACCATATTTATTGAATTTCTTTAAAGGAGTCATAGCATGTTCTTCCTGCTGCTCAAGTGTGGCTTCGTTTTTAGTCGCAGAATTCGCAAGGCTGGATGCTCCTATAACTGCGGCACCAGCTCCTGCCAATCCCAATACTTCACGTCGAGTGTATTTGCTTTCCATGGAAAAATCCTCCTCTAAAAACCTTTGATTGTTTATTTGACCAACACAAAGTAAAAGGGCAAATGATAGGACGCATTGGCTGCCGTTTCAGTGTGAGGGCCGTCTATCCGGCGTCGGGGCCGACCGGTTTCACGCATAATTCCGTTGCCGATAATATACAATATGTAATCTTCGATGCTTTGGCACTATTTACAGGCAGATTTTACAGCGGAATTCAGGCAAGCGAAACGGATTTTGGATAGACTGTCACCGAAATTCGGCGTGCGCGCGAGAGAGAACGGCGGTGGACGATGCGGCCGCAGTCTCGTAGTAGCGGACGAACTTCCGGGGCTCCTCGGCACTGTAGGATTTCAAATTCATGGCCCAGCGATAAGCGATCGGCTGATAGCACAGTTCCGCTTCGATCCGGAACGGCCCCTGAGCCCTGCCGGAATCAATCGAATATCGTATCCGGTCCGAGCCGCCGGCAAAATCGGCATCTTCTGCCGCTTCGCCCGCCACAGCGATGTCTCTGCCTGCGGTCTTTTTGTCGAAGCCGTGCGGCAGGAGCCGGTTGTCTTTCAGGTAGCGGACAGCATGCAGAAGGCCTGTTGTGACGGAGTCTTTGACGTCGGCCATGACGGTTTCGTAAATCTGGACTTCGCCGGCGTTCCGGATTTCCCTGTAATGCGGCTCGTAACGGGCCGCGTCGGAGTCGTTGTCATTGCCCCAGATGGCTCCCTCGGCGTTTACGGCGCCCGATTCAAAAACGGTCCGGCCGCTCATGTCGCGGATCACAAAATGCACCCAGACTCTGCGCGAAGGGTATGCTGTCGGCAGTTTGTGTCCCGCCAGATTTTGGATCACTACATCCGTTTCCAGCCGGCCGTCCCGCATTTGCAGCGTTTCAATGGACATGCGCGCCGAAGCGGACTGCAGATGCTCTTTCGTTCTCGCTGCGGACGAGGACAGTTCGTCCGGAAGCGCCACGACGTGCAGTTCTCTGCGGTTTCGGTTGAGGATCCCCTTCATGAAAAAATTACCGCCCACGAATGTGTGGCGGGAGACACCCGATCGGGAGACGCCCAGCAGGCTGGCGATGGGGACGTCTTCGGAAATCACCGGCATATGGCACGACTGGCAGCTTTTCTTTTTGCTGTAAGCGCTATGCAGCCACTCCTGGTACGGCACCTGTTCCGGGAACTCGTCGGCTTCTTTGGCGCCCGCACTCAACGGTTTGGTCAGTAGCGTGTGGCAGGTGGCGCATATTTCGCTTTCGCGGATGTGCGTCGATTCCGCGGGCACAAAGCCGCCCGTGGAACTCCGCATTATTGTTGTGTGTCCCGCATCGGGCGCGTAAGGTCCAAACTCCAGTCGTTCACCCTGCACGTTGGGTCCGCCGATCACGAATGATCCGACAAAACTTTCCTTTGTTCCCAGTTTTTCTTTGCCGATCTGGTGACAGAGGGAACAGGAAACACCGTCGGCGGCAAGCCGGTCGCCATCGTCGTCCGGCAAAAAACCAAGGTGCGAAAACACCGTTCCTTCGTGGCCGGCGGATCTGGCTTCGTGCCTGGCCATCGGCATGTGGCAAATGGAACATTCATCCTCGATTGCCGCGCGCGCCTCGGGGTGGTCCAGCGTTTCGCGCCGCACGCCTGCCTGCCAATAAGGGTCCCTTGCGGAGTTTGCCATCATGGTTGGCCGCCAGGCCAGGCCGATGGAAATGTCCTCGCCGTCGCGCGTTGAAAGTCCATTATGACAAGCCACGCACCGGTCAGAGGCGTGAAATGCAGGGACGCGCGATTTTGCGGCAGAGCCTGCGCTCCAGACGGAGGCCGCCATGACTGTAATCGCCGCTGCCGCAAACCATCGAACTGCAAAATTATTCAACATTTCTTTACCACCCGTCGCGCAAACCGCCGTCAAATGTATCCCACATCAGGTAGAAGAGGACCTGCGTCGTCCTGGGGCCAAAATCATTCATGGGGAACCGGATCCCGAAATTGGCGCGAAGGTGTTGCCGGCGGTTGAGAGTCACCTGGAATTGGGGCACGATGTCCCAGTTCACCTTTTCGCCGTCGGCAAATTCACGGTCGGCCAGCAGCTCGATCATGGGCGACCATTGCCTGCCCAGTCCCTTATCCGCGGCAAAAGTCTTGCCCAGGACTGTTCGCCAGAATACGGCGCGGTTGGCTTTGTCCGTATCAGTCGGCAATTCGATGCCACTCTGGAAATGAAGGAATGAATTTTTCGGCAAAAGCTGGCCGTAGCTTGCGAAGCCTTCGAATACGTTGACTCCCTTGCCCAACTCCCTGTCGGCGTCACCGGTTGCGAAAACGACTTCCCCGGCAAGGCTGATTATGGAGCCCGTGCGAAGACTGCTCGCCAGCACATGTTTGTATCCCGCGACAAGATCTCCCACGCCGCTATCCCAATTGCCGTCGCCCGGATCCTGGAACTTGAACGGCATGATGACGTCCAACTGCCCGCGGGCACCCAGCCGCTTTTCGTAGACGATTTTATTTGTGATGCCCGCGTTGCCTTCGGCATTGAAGGCGAAATCCGTTACGATCTCGTCTTCAGGGAAGGCTTTTTCGGTCACGAGAGGACGCGGCAGATTCAATTCCCCGCGCGGCCAGGCAGGCTCCCGGCAAAATGTTCTCAGGTGCGCCATGGCCATTTTGATTTGATCCTCATGGAGCGCTTCGCGGAAGGAAGGCATGATTTCCGAAAATCCCCTGCCGGGGCCCCCGCTGTGAATGATGGCGCTCCAGAAATCATCGGACTCGCGCGCGGTCGCCACGCAATCGGTGAAGTCGGGAAATGTGTCCGGTTTTTCGAAGCCCCGAATGCTATCCGGCGTTCCTCTGCCGTCCACGCCGTGGCAGGCGGCGCATGCAGAACGATAAATTTCGACGCCGCTCGCCGGTCCCTCGGCTTTCGCCTGTCCAAGTGTAATCAGGGCGATAAAGGCAATCGGGGAGATGCCGAATACCCAGCGTTTCACCATCTTATGTCCTCCGGCATTTTTCGGCCATACTAACAAAATCCCAGGAAATAGACCAGTACCATGATACGACCGGGAATCCGCAAACACCTGATCGCTGCGACAGACGCAGTATGATAGACTTAGGTCTCTTGTTAATGTCAATATCCTATGAAAATGGATAGGACGCATTGGCTGTCGTTTCAGTGTGAGGGCCGTCTATCCGGCGTCGGGGCCGCTCCGTTTCACGCATCATTCCGTTGCCTATAATATGTAATTTTCGATGCTTTGGTACTATTTACAGCCATATTGCAGGAGCTGGGGAACATCCACCGTGGGAGCAGTGGAAATGCCCGGGGGCGCCGCCGTCTCGGCGGCATCTTCGTAGAGCTTCGCAAGACCGAAGTCGAGCAGCTTCACCGAGCCTTTTTCCGTCACCATTATATTGGAGGATTTCAGACTTGATCGCCACGATCCGGCAGAGGCGCGTGTCCCGGGCTTTCCACACTTCCCCCATCCCTCCCGCACCGATGGGCGAGAGGATTTAGTAAGGACCGAGTTTGGTGCCGGGTGGGATTGTCATTTCCTTAACGCGTTTCCGAGCCTGTCATCGGGTGCTCAGAAAGGAAAGCCCTCAGATTCTTTATAAATTCCGGATTGGTGTGTGCCGTCCCATGATTGGCGCCGGGAATTACGACAGTCTTGAGGTTGGGCATTAAGCCGTTGAGGCGATCGACGCCGGCTTTCGCCGGATCCACTTCGCCTATTAGCGCCAGTACCGGAACCTTGTTTGCTTTGATTTGAGCTTCGGTCGGTTGGGGAGGCATACCGCGCAGCACTGCCGCCAGCGCCATCGTGTCGTTCTTTGCCATAAGATATTTGTTCATCATGTCGATTTCCGCCTGCGTGGGCGGCTTTGAGCCAACTGGCGCGAGGGCTTTAATCAGCGGCCCTATGCCTTGACCTTTCTCAAGGGAATCCGCCAGATTTGCGATAGCAATGTCGTCCTGCCCTGGTGGAGTCCATCCCATTCCTCCTAATACCGCGGTTCTCAGTCGTTCCGGATGAAGGGCGGCAATTGCGCTTGTAATGAGGCCTCCCATCGAATAGCCCACCACGTGGGCTTTCCGGATTTTCAGGTGATCGAGCAAACGGATCGGATCTTCAATCATATTCATTCCGTACGCATTCCGATCATGTGGCTTGTCGCTCTTTCCGTGGCCTCGATTGTCGATGGCGATCACCCGGAAAGTGTCCGAAAGACCTTTGACGATGCCGGGCATAACCCACTGGTCCTGAATGTCGACGGCGAAACCGTGGATGAGCAACACCGGTTCTCCTTTGCCTTCCACGATGTAGTGGATTTTCACCCCGGCGGAGTCAAAAAAGAAATCGTCGGGGCGTAAGAATGGAATCGAGGAAACAAGGATAACAATAAAAAGCAAAACACCCCTTTTTACGATTGCCGTCATATGCTTCATTGACACTCCTTCCCTGATGTTTGAGACAAGAAGTCCGTTAAGCGTTCATCAATACGGATCCAATGTTTCCGTCGGCCCAGCTGTTCACCGACTCGATAATGGCCCAGTGTCTTTCCCATCCCATTAATTTCCGTTCCATACCCTATGGCGGACAAGTCCGCCGAAGCCTGGAGGGCGAAGGCGGATCATTTCACGGGCACCCGCTGCTTCAGTTCCTCGAACCAGTTGAGGGCGACGTTTATTTTGCGTGGTCCGGTTCTCTTTGTTTCTCCATCTGCGGATGCACCGCTCGCAGTGCCGGTTTCTCTCATCATCAAAAAGCGTTTTCCATCGGGGCTGATATCCCATGGGATGCCTTCAGCCATGGGGAGCACGTATGTCCCTCGAAATAGAACCTCGGGCCTTCCGGGCATGAACGTCGGATCCCTTTCCACCTTGACCGCCATAACCGCATCGCCGCTGCGATAGAACAACTCCCGGCCATCCGGCGACCATAGCGACATTACCCCGCCGCAGCTTGCCGGATACAGCTGCAGCCACCGGCTGCGCAAACACGCCGCAGGGGTCCGCCAAAATCTGTTTGATTTCGACAAGCACATCCCCGATATCTCTGATTCACTCCGCCGGATCCTTTTGCAGGCAACGACTGAGTATCTTCTTAATGTCCGGATTAAGATGGAGCGGCAACTTTGCGAAATCGGGATCTTTGCCAAGAGCCGATGCAATAATGTCGGTCACCGTCGCTCCAGACCATGTCTGCTGTCCGGTCAGCATTTCGTAAAGAACGCACCCGCAAGCCCAGATATCCGCTCTTTTATCGACAGACTTTCCCCGTGCCTGCTCCGGCGACATGTACGCCGCCGTTCCCAGGATGACGCCCTGCTGTGTGGCGGCGTTGCTCAGTGTAGGAGAGTTGGAGAGATTCAGTTCCGCCTGTTCCCCGGCATAAGCCTTCGCCAGGCCGAAGTCCAGCACTTTCGCCTTGCCGTCCGGAGTGACCTTTACGTTGGCCGGCTTCAGATCGCGGTGGATGGCGCCTTTCTCATGCGCGGCTTCGAGGGCTTCGGCAATCTGGAGCGCCAGCTTCAAGGATTCCTCGACGGGGATCGGGCCGCGTTTTATCCGCTCCGCCAGCGTCTCGCCTTCCACCATCTCCATGACGAGAAACCGAATTCCGCCCGATTCTTCAAGCCCGTGTATAGTGGCGATATTGGGATGGTTCAATGAAGCAAGCAGCTTGGCTTCACGCTGGAAGCGGGCAACGCGGTCGGCGTCCCGTGCGAATTCTTCAGGCAGGATTTTGATCGCCACGTTCCGGCCAAGGACATGATCCTTCGCCTGATACACCTCTCCCATTCCGCCCTTGCCGAGCTGGGAAGAAATTTGATAATGGCCCAGCGTCTTGCCGATCATTGGAAATGCCTCCTCCACCTCGACAGCCGGTTCAATGCAATGAAATCAATTCATGAAGATGCGGCTATTGTATCCAAGTCGGATGCAATCGGATAGCGGAGAATGGGAAACGCAATGAGGTTTCACCGCCCGGCGTGAATCCGGCATCATCGCGAAACGTGGAGACAATTCAAACGTCGGCGGATTGATTGACTTTTTTCACAGGACACAAAAAAGGGACTAAGGATTTTTGGCTTCCGCACCCCCGCAAAAGCTACCGAAAGCATTTGCCAAAAAGTACTGAAATATCCGGTTCATGGCCTGATTTGATGCATTTTCAGTCCGCAAATCGCGCAGCTGGATTCTTTCTCGAGCTTTTTCCCGGGCCATCGAGAGCCACATTGCGGACAACTCCAGCGCTCGAATCGGGATCTTGTAAGCCGTGCAATCACCACAAGCACCAGGCCGCATACGATTTGAATGATCAACGCAATATTGAAGGGCCTCGGATCAATATTCCGAAAAAGTGCCGTCAGCACGGCCACTACAAACATGGCGTATTCATATATCCAGGAACTTCTTGCCCATTGTTCAAGATTGTCGAATTTTTCCCACGCCTCGGCGTACGGTGCGGGCGGATCGGTGTGCGATGAGGTGTTTTGCGATATAGCCACTTTCACTGCTCCGCGCGTTTGCAGCACCACCTGAAGCAGAAATATTTTGATACCCCTGTTTTGTATAAAAATACTGAACCTGGCCGCGAGCGTCAAACACTATGTGAAGGTTCGTAGCGTGGAGGCACAGATATGCTCGGATCTGCCTCCGCAGTAGAGCCTTCGGTGCGTGAAGACCAAATCGCGGGTCATAGTCTCCCCTGGCCCTTTGAATCCCTCCCGGGATTGGCCCAAATGTGGATTTTTAAATAACATATATTAATGGGGACGGACCACGATAAAGCTTTCGCAAGATTATCGATAGCTCAATTTTTAGGATTGAAAAATGTGCTTAGCTGCAATTTTAGGCGGCATTATTGCGTTTAAGCAATTTTCATGATGTTTGGGAGCCTCGCTGATTTCTTAAAACCAAAAATAGCCTTTCAATTCTGCGTCTAAGGCCCCTTTCGGCCTGCAAAACTGCACCTTTCCGCTTTAGTTCAAGTGATTTAACGTGGTCCGTCCCCAATCCCCCCTTGAATGCAAACGCCGAAGTGCGCGCGATCACGCGCAGGCCGGGGATGTGGGTGAGAGCATTTATGATTTCTTCGGCCAGCACGTCGCTGAAGTATTCCTGCTCCTTATCACCGCTCATGTTGACGAATGGAAGTACGGCGATCGAAGGCTGCGCCTCCGCGGCGGCAACTGCAGGCTTCTCAGCGAACACTTGCTCCAAGACCACCTTGACCTCAGAGACCGTTTGATAGCGCTCCGACGGCTGTTTTGCCAGACACCGCAGCACGATCCTCTCGAGAGCTGGGGAGGCTTGCAGCAATGGCGGTTCGTCCCTCAATAGCGCCGCGATGGATCTCGCTTCCTGCTTAAAGCGTTCGCTGTGCTGCTCCCTGGCCTTCTTGATCGCCACGATCCGGCCGAGGCGCGTTTCCCGCGCTTTCCAGACCTCTCCCATGCCTCCCGCACCGATAGGCGCGAGGATTTCCTAAGGGCCGAGTCTGGTGCCGGGTGCGAGTGTCATTTTTTTAATAATGAGGTCCAGTTGAGAACTACTGTGATGGTATTCGCCGACGTCTTCTGCGGCGCGACCGGGCGCGGGATCAGGAACCGCTGGCCATCGTTCGAAACGGCATAGGTATGCCAATTGCCCGTGTGGCCGGGATGGGTAATATTCTCGTATTGCGAATCGAACAGCGCCTTGGCGTTGCCATATTCAAATGCTGCACCGGAGGTCTTCACCTCGACAGCCATCATCTTGCCGAATGACATCGTCGAAAGATAAAAGAGCTCCTTGCTGTCCGCACGCCAGCGCGGAAACATACCCCCATTCGTGGATACCTGCCAGCGGCCTGCTCCAGAAGGGAAGGGTCGCACATAGATCTCGGGTTGGCCACTTTCGATTGACCAGTAAACGATCCACTTCCCGTCGGGGGATATCTGTCCGTGGCTTTCGGCAAAAGCAGATTGGAGAAATGGCTGCGGTTTTTTGTCTCCTTCGAGCGGGAGGATCCAAAGATCACTTGCCGTCTTGGGATCGTTCTTCCAGAAGACCAGCAACCGGCTATCGGGCGACCAAGTCATAGGAACAACAGGTTCCTTGGACTGCAATAGCAATTCTTCCTCTCCTGTACCATCCGCAGATTTAACATAGATATTTGCCATTCCCGCTCGGACAGAACCGAAGGCAAGCCGTTTTCCGTCGGGAGACCAGATCGGGGATGAATTGTCCTGCGAAGCATCGAAGGTAAGGCGCACTGGCATAACGTGCTGGGAATCGAAAATCCGGATGTCCCCTCCGGCGCCGTCATGCTGATGTACAGCCAGCCTTTTGCCATCCGGCGAAAGCTCGACACCGCTGAAGCCTCCAGCCTGCCCTATCTGTCCAACTTCCTTACCGCTTCGATCAATCCACACCAACTTAACATCCCCGACCATCGAAGCACTTTGCATATAAGCCAACACGCCGGTGCGGGAGACTGAAAAGTGATAGTCTCCGTAAGAGTCGTAAGACACTCGTTCGACAATCGGCTTCGGATCGCTAACCGTTTCCAATTTCTTTGGATTGAATTCCTGCACCCACAGAACTCCCTGGCGTACAAATAAAAGGTAATTTGGCGGCGCGAATTCAGCAGCAGAATCGGCTGCAAAAAGCCGTTTGGTGGCGCCGGATGAAAGATCTGCAACAAATACTCCGGAATTCTCCTGGCGACCGGCTGAGTGAAAGAGAAAATGTCGATCATCCGGTAAAAACCAGGGCTGCTTGTGAATTGTCTGGCCTTCCTGCAATTTGGTAACGACGGCAAGTTCGCCCCCGACTGCCGCTACTCTAGACAGGAGGCTCAGATTATTTCTGTCGTCCATTCCAATTCGCGCCACAATCACACCCGCGGAATTCCAAGACCTACCACCTGTCTGTAATGAATCGCAAAGCGTTTGAACCAGACCGCCGCCTATATCCACTCTCTTTAGCTTGGTCCCATCAAAATATCCGATTGACCGGCTGTCCGGCGACCAGAACGGGAACGGCCTCGTCACGCGGATCGTATCTGAAATAGCTTTGGCGACGAGCGAATTGATGGGCCTTATCCAGATTTGAGACTTTAGGGTTTCATCGACTGCGGCGAAAGCGAGAATACGCCCGTCCGGCGAGATGCTCACGGAAGTAAAATAAGTCGCCTTCTCCGGTAGTGATATCAAAAATTGGACTGGATCCTGCTCGGGTTCTTTCCGGTTCAGATAGGCTACCAGCAACACCGCCATTCCAAGGAAAAGCAGAATCGACGTCGCCCTCCAATAGTTACGGCTGCGAATGGGTGTCACGGCAGGGACAGTTTGGGCCGCAGGATTCGCAAGATACTCTGTTATGGCGATTCGGGATTCGCCGATATCCCGCTGGCGGTCCTTGGAATCACGATTCAGACACCTATGAAGCAATGTCCGCATGCTTGCCGGAGTGTTGCATGGCGGCAAGCTCCATTCCAGTTCACCTTTCAGGATCGCCGCCAGCGTTTCCGTGACGGTTTCCCCTCCGAATGCTCTCTTTCCCGTCAGGCATTCATAAAGGATGCAGCCGAAGGCCCAGATGTCCGCGCGCTTGTCGACCGATTTGCCCTTGGCCTGCTCAGGGCTCATGTAGGCGGCAGTTCCAAGGATGACGCCGGGGCGCGTCATTGCCTCGGTGAGAGTGGGAGATTGCGATGAATCGATGCTTTGAACCTCATCGGAAAGGGCTTTTGCAAGGCCGAAGTCTAGTATCTTGACCTTGTCTCCTTCCGTGATCATCACGTTGGCGGGCTTCAGATCCCGATGGATCACCCCCTTTTCATGTGCGGCTTCAAGTCCTTCGGCAATCTGGCCGCATATTGCCAGGGCATCATCAATCGGTAACGCGCCTTTGCTGATCCTCGCCGCCAGTGTTTCGCCTTCAACAAGCTCCATCACTATGAAGCGTTTTCTCTCGGCCTACTCCAGCCCATAGATTGCGGCGATGTTCGGATGATTGAGCGATGCCAGCAGCCTGGCCTCGCGCTCGAAGCGCGCCATTCTTTCGGGATCATCAGCGAACGCATCGGGAAGAAACTTCAGCGCGACCTTTCGGTTCAGATTGAGATCGTCGGCCGTGTAGACTTCGCCCATGCCTCCACGGCCCAGCTGTTCACCGACTCTATAGTGTCCCAGCGTCCTGCCGATCATAGGGAGCGCATCCTCCGCGTCGACATCGGATTCAATACAGTGAAAATCGGATCAATCGGATGGGATTAATGTAACAAAATTGGATCGGCAAGCATAGGAAAGAAATAGTCCTCCATGGCTTCCTTGCTTCTTTCTTCCTGGAATCTGGATGGATAGGACGCATTGGCTGCCGTTTCAGTGTGAGGGCCGTCTATCCGGCGTCGGGGCCGACCGGTTTCGCGCATCATTCCGTTGCTGTTAATATAAAATAATATGTAATCTTCGATGCTTTGGTACTATTTACAGGCGGATTTTACAGCGGAATACAGGCAAGCGAAAACGGAGGCTCGAAATTCTGCAGTTCAAAAGCACTTTTCTCAAACTCACTGGATAAGCGATTGTTAGGGTAAGCATCTACTACAGCATGATCGTTATTTCTTCGATTTGGGCGTGGCCATGTAGATGTTGCCGGTGGATTCGCCCATCCACAGGGCTAGCTTATCTTTCGCCACGGCTACGGTCCCATTGCCTTTCGGGAAATTCAGCCTGATCCGCGACTCATGGGCATGAAACACAGCCTGTGATTGGCCCACCGGTTTTTTGGATGAGGGATCGAGCTTTTGGGACCAGACACAGCAAAAGCCGTCCCTCTCCGAAAGATAATACAGCATCTGGCCGTTGGGGGACCAGGCCGGCGAACCCAGATAGCGATCCTCCTCGAAAAGCAGCACCCAATCTTTCTCCGTAGGCGGACCGGCGGTCAGCGGTGCAATGTACATTGCCACCCGCCCATCCGGTTTATTCAGTACAAAAGCTATCCAGCGGTCGTCGGGCGACAATGCAGGTTGGAAGATCTGCCCGGCTGGCGCTTCCAAGACAGGTGTTTTTGCGCCGGAAATCGTGTCGAGCCTCAGCATCCTCCGGCCTTCTTCCCAAACGAGGGCGAACCTCGAATCCGCATAGAAACCCGAGATCAGGCAGGAATCACAAACTTCCCTGCCGGTTGAGTCTTTCGCGGACATGATTAAGGTTTTGAACATGCCTCCCCTGTCGTCTCGGTACGAAACGACGCTTCCGTCCGGACTGATCCGCGGAAACTGGCCGAGCCGAGTAGCGCTCATTGGAAATACCTTTTCCTCACCGCTGACCAAGTCCTGAAGACGGACCTCGAAGCGGGGCTTTTGAAAGCCGCCAAAGGCGCTGTATATCAGCTTGGACCCGTCAAGGCTGATGCTCGGATTGAACTTGGCGGTAACGTCCTGGGAGATAGGAATCAGGTCTCCGGTGATGAGGCCCATATCAGGCCTGGCCTGCAGCGTACCAACCTTTGCCAGCCAATTAAGATTGTGATACAGGATACGGCCGTCCGGCAGGACCGATGCTTGATATTGCATGCCCGGCCCGGAGGTAATTGGCTCGGCGGGCCCGCGGATTTTCCAGCTCCCTTTGTCGATTCGAGCCCTGAAGATGTTGACTCCCTCGACCGTCGAACCCGTTGAGTAATAGACGAATGACCCTTCCCATGTATAGGGACATTGCCAGACCGGGAGGAAGGGGAGGCTTTGATGGGCGCCCGTGCGGACGGCAGGTCCTCCCGAGACCGGAGCGACCCACCAATCGAGGCTGTCAGCATTGCCTATCCGCCGGCCATTGAAAATAAGATATTTTCCGTCGGGGGACCAGACTGGCGCCGAGCTGAGATTCACGCCTTCGACGGAGAATTCCGGTTGAAAGGGAACCGGAGCCCCGCCCTTGGACGGGATCAAAAAAATCTTGGTCAGACTGCCTTCCAAGGAAGCGGGAGCTCTGACGATCGAGATCCAGGATCCGTCCGGCGAGTAACGGGGCAAAGCGCCCCAGTCCGCAATCCGGCGTTCGCCGCCGCCCAGGGCTGCAACCTCGAAAATTCCTCCACCATCCCGTCCGGAAGTGAAGACAACCCAAGCGCCGTCGGGAGAAAATGACGGGTAAACATCATCGGCGGGATTCGACGTCAACTGGAGCGGTGGCCCCCCGGCGATCTGTTGGATCCAGATGTCGAGGTCACCCTTGCCGCTCCGGTTTGAAGCGTAAGCGAACATCTTCCCGTCCGGAGAAATCGCGGGGGACCAAGACAGGCCGGAGTCGAACGTCAGTCGTGTGATCTGATACTCGAGCGGGTCCTGCTCCTTCGGGCGCAAGACCCAGAGGAGGATAGCGGCGGCGATGAGGGCGGATCCCAGGCCAACCCAGGCAAAGGGCGATTTCCGGCGCCGGTCGGCGCTTTCCTGGGGCCGTCGCAGCTTCCCGGATTCCGAATCCTCCTTCAGGTCCTGGAGAACCACCTTGAGGTCGGACATGTTCTGCCACCGGCGCTGCGGATCCTTGCGCAGGCAGCGGGCCAGCACCTGCTCGATTTCAGGCGGCAGCGTTTCGATGAATTGAGTGGCCGGTTTGGGTTCCTCGTTGATAATGGAGGCGAGCGTCGCTACGCGGGTCTCCCGGTGGAAGGCCTTCTGACCCGTAAGCATCTCGTAGAGGACGGAGCCGAAGGAAAAAATGTCGGACCGGGAGTCGACCTTTTTCCCCTCAGCCTGCTCGGGCGACATGTAGGCAACCGTTCCTACAATAATCCCCTCTTCGGTAACAGGTTTCACTTCTCCTTCTAAAGTGGCAGTCGATGCAAACTCATCACCCTTGATCTGCTCTATGAGCTTGGCGAGGCCAAAATCGAGGATCTTCACCGTGCCGTCTTCGTTCACCATGATGTTGGAGGGTTTCAGGTCGCGGTGAACGATGCCGGCCGAATGGGCTTTGGCCAGGGCATCGGCGATCTGGACTGCATACTTGAGCGTCTCGCCGAGAGGAAGGCCTCGCCGCGCGATTCGCTCCTCTAGCGTTTTGCCCTCCACATATTCCATGGCAATGAAATCGACGCCCCCGTCGGAGGCGATGTCGTAAATGTGAATGATGTTGGGATGATTGAGGGAGGCGAGCAGTTTGGCTTCGCGCTGGAAACGGGCCATGCGGTCGGCATCCTTCGCAAACTCTCCGGGCAAAACCTTGATCGCGACATCTCTCCCGAGACTCTGATCCTTCGCCCGGAACACTTCCCCCATACCGCCCTTGCCGATTTTCTCAACGATGCTGTAATGCGAGAGGCTTTGGCCGATTTCAGGCATGTACACCTCCCAAAGAAGACCTACATGCTGCTTTGCTGTGCTTGAGGATCTATGGGGCTAATTATATGCGGCAAGGGCTGGGGGGAGGAAGGGAAATCCTCATCCAGGGATACCGCCGAGGCCTCCCCGTTGGCTTCCGTTGAATTGGTGATTACAATTCCGGAATCCAATGCAAAGCTTTGTCTATGATTGAAAGAGAGAACAAATAGCTCATAAACCATGAATTGGCATTGGAGGCGCCAACCAAATTCCCCCCTTTTCGCTATCCCCTGATGGTCCATTCCGAACACATAGGCAGCACTTTTAAAATCAGGAAAGCGCCACGAGTTTGCCGATATCATTGAAGTGCTTACGCCATTTTGCTGTAGCCCAGAATGGGGAATAACGTGGAACGTCCCTGGTTTCGCTGGGCTCGGGAAATATGGATTTTGCTTTGCACGATGTTTACTCTGCGCGGTGTCTGCAAAACTAAATTTTCCAGACCTGACCCCCGGTCGACTATAATCATGCTGTTTGGTAAAACCATCCATTGGGCGCATTTTTCCCTTTTTGCGTTTGAACGTCCGTTGAGTCTCGGGTGACAGATTCCAGGTTGAAGGTGAGAGTGCACAGTTCGAAATTTGGCAGTTCCGGACTTACGGGATGGAGGATTTATGTATATCAGAGGAAGCTTGCGAACGGGTTTGCTGATCCTTCTTTTCAGTTTTGGGGCATTGGCACAGGAACTGACGCTGGACCAGATCCTCAAGAAAAATGATGAGGCATTGGGCGGAGCAGAGGTTCTGCAAAGCATGCAGACTATGCAAAGGACCGCCAAAATGGCGACTATACAGACTGCTTTGTACCTCAAACGGCCGGGAGGGTGGAGGTCGGAAATCACCACGGTGGGCGGGATGCGCCTGATCTCAGCCCGGCAGGATAGGAACTCGTGGATGTTCAATCCACTGCAGACGCCGGCTTTTCAGACACGGGAGCGGAATATGCCTGACGGATGGGTAGAATCCGCAATGGCTTCTCAAATCCAATGGCTCGCCGGTTTGAAGGCTACCGGAGCTGCGGTCGAATTGCTGGGCAAGGAACAAGTAAAAGACGCGCTTGCATATCTGATCAAGGTAACTCCGAAGGATGACGTGAGCACGACCTACTATGTCGATGCTGTTACGTTTTTAACCGTGAAGGCGCGTTCCCGGATCCAGGAGGGTGCGCGCTCTATAGATAGTGAATCAAATTATGGTGATTTTAGGAAAGTTGACGGCATAACGGTTGCGCACTCCATTGAAAACAAGATGAGCGGTGATGTGACCGGAACCAGCCAGGAAAGCGTTGAGAAAATTTCCGTCAATGCGCCGATGGATGACAGTCTCTTCAAGGCGCCTACCGAAGAAATGATCGCAGAAATGAGCCGCGGTATTACGCTGAAGGGAAGACTGGAAAACATATCAGTCCATGGAGAAGCGCTCGTCGGAAATCTCATCGGGGATTCACCGGATCGTCCGGTCGCCGTTTACTTACCTCCCAGCTACGACAAGGAACCGAACCGGCGTTATCCGGTGGTTTACTTTCTGCACGGCTTTGGGGGGACCAATGAAACGTACACCAGGCCGGCGTTGCCTAGCAGCATAACGGTTCCAGCGGAAAAGGCTTTCGCAGCCGGCGCACGCGAAATGATTCTGGTTGTGCCCAACGCATTTACCACCTTTATCGGGAGCATGTATTCCAACTCTGTTACCACTGGAGATTGGGAAACCTTTATAGCGAAGGATCTGGTTGCGTATATTGATAGCCACTATCGAACAATCCCTGAGAGGGCCAGCCGCGGTCTTGCAGGCCACTCCATGGGTGGATATGGAACATTCCGCCTTGCCATGAAACATCCGGAAGTCTTTTCGAGCATGTACAGCATGAGCCCCTGCTGCATGCCGCCTACCATGAATCCCCAAGCCCAGCTGATGGCCTTGGTGGCGGCGATAAAAGACCGGAAGGATATTGAAAAAGCGGATTTCCCGGTTCAGGCGATGATGGCTTCAGCTGCAGCTTGGTCCCCGAATCCCAAGAAACCGCCTTTTTATCTGGATCTCCCGATAGAAAATGGTAAGCCGCAGCCGGAGATAATCGCAAAATGGGCGGCGAATGCTCCTCTCGCTATGGTTCACCAATACATCCCAAATCTCAGGAAATACCGTGCTATTTCCTTCGACATCGGCGACAAGGATATCACCGTAGCCCAGGGGGAAGATGTCATGCTGCAGGCATCCAAGGACATGGACCGAATCTTGCGAGACTATGGCGTTGAGCATACTTTCGAGATTTACGAAGGAGACCACACGAACAGGATTCCGCTGCGAGTGGAGATAAGGCTAATCCCTTTCTTTTCCCAAAACCTGGTATTCCCGGCAGAGCGATAGATAAACCGACATGGATAGGACGCATTGGCTGCCGTTTCAGTGTGAGGGCCGTCTATTCGGCGTCGGGGCCGACCGGTTTCGCGCATCATACCGTTGCTGTTAATATATAATGATATGTAATCTTCGATGCTTTGGTACTATTTACAGGCGGATTTTACAGCGGAATACAGGCAAGCGAAAACGGATTTTGGATGGACTTTCGCCTTATTGCAGCAGTCTTTCAGCAAACACGTACGGGCACGCGGTCATATCGTGCTGCCCAAGGATTCCATCCTGGATGAAAAGAAAGCGGAGGCCAAGGCAAGAGTTATCATCGCGCTCAGGATAGGAGCGGAACTGTCTAGATCCGGTATCGCCGGGATTAAGGATGTGGTAGCCTCCGCTGTGCCGAGATTACACCGCAACAATATCTCAATTGTGGATGATGGGGACAGGCTCCTGTCTCAGTAGCCGTAAGGAAGGCTTACATTAGCGGCAGCCGAATTGTTTTTGGCATTATCGTATTGGCTTCGAACATTCTCACTTCCATCTCCTGCAATCATCGTGACTTAGGATGGGAATGAGTTTGTAATTGTCCTGAAATCGCGATCAGGGAAATTAAGAGTCTCCATCCCTTCGTCTGATCATTTGATGTAGCATGGAAGAATACTGCGCGCCGGTTCCGCGCTAAATCTCAAGCAGCCTTGTATGGTTTAGCGGCTATCTTTCCTGAGCTTTGGCGCATCCGGGCGACATCATAGGCCAGCTGTATTCGCAGCAGATGATCCATATCCGGGCCGAAAGCTTTTTCAATGGCAGGGCCATTTCGGGGATTAACGAGGATTTTCAGTTTACCAAATCGGAAAGGATTGCCCTCCGAATCCCCAAAATCCCGGCAGCCTTAGATATGCTCAGGCCCAGAGCTTCAAATATTTCTGATTTAATCAAATCGCCAGGGTGCGGCCGATTTTCCATTGGGATTGTATATTTCCTCTAATGGAAATCAATCAGGTCAATGTCGCCGGCGGAATTCGTTCGTTCATTGTACCGGAAGATCAGCCGCCGATATCCAGTCACGGTTATGCCCCAATAATCCTCAAGATCTCCTTTGAGCGGATGAAGCTTCCAACCCGGGAATCTGCCAACCTGATCTAAACTATCTGCCGTCTCAAGAGCAAACAAAAGTTTTTGCAGCTTCCCCACCAATTCGGCCGGACCCCTATCCTGCAAATCGAGGTCCTCTTAAAATCAGGATATGGGTATCCACAATTTGTTTTCCCAAAAAGTGGGTGTGCAGATTTCCCCTCCAGATTTCCCTTCAGGAGATGGGCGTCCAGATTTGCCGTCCAGATTTGCCGGTTTCACAGGATCCTTCCGGGATTCCGCAGTAGCTTTACACGGCTGTTTCCTTCTTGTTGGAATGGGACCCTTTTCCCTCCCACTTCACGATCCTGAGGTCCAGAACGAAAATGGAATAAAGAACCGGCACCAGGAGCAGCGTCGTAAACGTGGCGATGGTCAGCCCCCCGATCTGTGCATAGCAAAGGGGCTGCCACAGCGGGCCTCCGTGCATCGCCAGAGGGAACAGGGCCAGTACCGTCGCGCCGACCGTGATCATGACGGGCCGCAGACGCATGATTCCGGCATCGATCAGCGCCTGTTTGAAGGGCTCACCTTTCTCGTGTATCTCCTCGATGAAATCGAAGAGAACTATAACGTGGCTCACGATGACACCTACCAGGCTCGCGATGCCGAGGAAGGCCATGTATCCGAACGGGACTTTCATCACAAAAAGCGCGATCAGGGCGCCCACGACACCATACGGAACGGCAGCGAATACCAGGAAGGGTTTGACGGCATTGTTGAACTGTATGACCAGCGCGACGAAAATCATGAACACCGAAATAACCATGACCACGCTGAGCCGTTGAAATCCTTCAATCTGCTTGGCCTTCTCTCCCCCGACCATCATCCTGTAGCCGGGCGGAAGGTTTTTTTCAAATTCCTGCAGTTTGGTCATCAGGGGGGCCAGGACTTCGGAAGCCAATGCGCCGCTCACGGGGGAGCACTGTACTGAAATAGTGCGGAAATGGTCCTGGCGGCGAATTCTCTGGGTGCCCATTGTATTCTGTACGGTCGAGATTTGCAGCAGCGGCACCTTCTGTCCCTCGCCGGCAGAGTAAACGTAAAGGTTCTGAATGTCGGACAACTGCGCGCGCTCCTCCATGCGCAGGCGGGCGACGACCGGAATCTGCTTGTCTCCCTCCCTCAGGTACGTAACCGGCATGCCGCTCATGGCGGCTGTCGAGGAGAGCGCGACATCCAGGTTGGTCACACCGGCCAGGTTAGCCCGGTCCGGATCGATCTGCAGCCTCACTTCGGAGCTCTCTTCTCCCCAGTCGTTGAACGCGTTTGCCGCCTTCGGATTCGAAAGCAGGATGTTTTCCACTTCGCCGGCCAAGCGGCGCAGCGTCCGTATCTGCTGCGCCCCTTCGGTCGAGGAGACATCTGCCTGCCCCTGAAGGAAGACCTGCACCGGATAATCAATGGGATTCGTCTGCAGCTGGTGAACGTCCACCTGTGCGCCGGGAACGGCGATCGTCAACACGGGCTGCAGCAGCTTGACCAGCTGCGGCGTGTCCTCTTTGTCTTCCACCTGGATGATGATCTGCGCGTAGTTGAGCTGCTTGAGCTCGGGCGATACCGAGAACCAGAAACGCGGACCTCCGCCACCGACAAAAGTTGTGAGCGACTTCAGCGGCTCCCGCGGTCCGCCTTCGCTCTTCGGCCGGCTCTGGCCATATTGGCGGATCGTCTCCCGCGTGACATCTTCGACGCGGCGGGCCGCGTCGTTGGTCGCCGAAAGCGGTGCGTCATTCGGCAACCGTACGTTTATGTAGGACCAGTACTGGATATCGTCCGGGAAGAACTGCTGCTTCATCTGCCCCATCAGGACGACTCCCAGCACGAGGAAAAGGGCCGAACAGCCCAATGCCAGCCACCGGTGCTCGATGGCGCGGCCCGCCAGGCGGTGGTAGAAGCCGGTGAAGCCGCGCTGGCGGCGCTCCTCGATCGTCGGCTCCTTCTTCCGGCGGGGACGCAGGATGTAATAACCCAGCAGCGGTATGAAAGTCATCGACACGATGCGCGATGAAACCAGCGAGCAGGTCATGACGATCGGCAGGCTGTAAAGGAAATCACCCGTGGTTCCGGTCAGCATCAGGAACGGCAGATAGGCGACGATGTTCGTGACCGTCGCGTACATGATGGCTTTTGCCAGCCGGGTCGGTTCGAGCCACGCCGCGATCACCCTCGGGTGACCCGCGGCCAGCCCACGCTTGATGCCGTCTCCTGCTACCACCGGATCATCCACGAGCAGGCCCAGAGCGATGATCAGGGTGGCGATCGAAACCTGCTGCAAATCCATTCCCAGCACCTGCGCCATGCCGAAAGTCATCGCGAGCGTAATGGGGATCGAGAGCGCCATCAGCAGCGCGGAACGCCATTCCCAGAATCCGATCAGCGAGACCAGGACCACGAGGGCGATGGCCTCATACAGCGCATCCATGAAAAGGTCGATATTTTCCTCGACCTGACGCGGCTGGTCCGAAGTCCTGGCAATGATGAGATCGCTCGGCAGCAACTTTGTCGCGCCGGCCAGCTTCTCGTCCACATCCCTGCCGAATTTGGCGATCTGTTCGCCGGAGCGCATGTAGATGGCGAGCGTCACGGCGCGGCTGCGGTGCCATTTCCCGGAAGCATCGCGCCAGGTGTAGTAGTTCAGGAATTGCGGAGGGCTCTGGTAGCCGCGCGAGATATCCACCAGGTCGCGCAGGTAGACGGGATTCCCGGAAGAGGAAGCTCCGATGATCACGTCGCCGATTGCCTTCTCGTTCGTGAATTGGCCTGAAGGATCAAGGATCAGGTTCTTGTCGCCGATTTCCAGCGTTCCGCCGGGAAGCGTGATGTTGCGCGCACCCAATATATCTTTCAGGCGCGCAGCCTGAAGATTATAGGACGCCAGGCGCTCCTGCGAGTAGTTCAGGTAAACCACCTGCGACAGAACGCCGGAGCGTTCGGCTTTGGAAGCCTGCGGGGCGCCGAGCACCGTTCTCGAGATTATATCCGTGAACTCGTCCAGCTCCCGGTAGCTGTATTTGCCGCCTGCCGCCTCGGCCAGCTTCGCCGGAATTTCCGCCGGGTCACGAATCACGACGGGTCCCCAGGCGTCCGGGTGAACCTCCGATTGATGCAGCCGGTCGCGCATCAATTTCTCGCCGTGCGCGAGAATAGCTTCATCGTTCAAAGGCGAGACGGCATCGAGCCCGACGAAACCGGGTCCGTCTAAAAAACGTACACCGCGCAGAATACCCTCTTTTACGGCGATCTCGCTTATGAGGTTAAAGGGACGGCGCACCGCCTCCGGGCTGACGCTTGAGGGGAAGCAGTAGATGACGCTGACAGGCGAGCCGGGCGCAGAGGCGGATCTCGAAGCCCGCGCCCCCGTAACCGCGCGCTGCAGAGTGCGCGCCCTGAGGTCAATCTCGGTCTGGTCCACGGGCGGGCTTGCAACCGTCAGCATCAGGGCCGAGGTGTCCGCGAAATCGCTCTGAAACTGGATCGGGCCGGCACCGTCGGGGAGCTGATCATTCAGGGCGTTGAGCTTCAGATTGATGTCGCTGAACTGCTCCTTCGGATTCTTGACGGATTCCTCCAGCTTGACGTGAACGATGCACAGTCCGGGAAGCGTCAGGGATTTGATTCCGAATTCCGTCGCGCTTCCCGGCCTGATTTTGTTGTTCTTTGCGATCGTCTGCTCAATCTTTCTCGTGACCTGCTGCTCCATCTGCTCGGCTGACGCCCCCGGCCATTGACAGGTCGCCACCGCGATGGGCAGGGGAATGTCCGGATCCTTGCGCTGGGGCATTGAAAGGTAGCCGTAAACGCCCCAGAACACGGTTGTGAGCAATATGATCCAGGCTACCTGCCTGTGCTCCGAAAAAAACCTCGCGGTATTGTGCGTCTTCTCGATGAATTCGGCGTCTGTCTTGAATGACATATCAGTTTCCCGAATTGGCTAAAACAAATTTCCTTTGATGACGAACATGAACGGAATCCACTCTCCCTCATCCTCCGGGGCTCGATCCGAGGCTCCATTTCTCCGGCCCGGATGAATCCGCTCCGGCGCCTTTCAAATCCTCTGCCTCACCGGATGACTTTCACTTCCCAGCCGTCTTTTATCAGCGTCGCTCCCGTGGTGATGACGCGGTCAGCCTGGTCCAGGCCGGTTTTCACGCCGATCATGTTTCCGTAGGCTTCTCCCAATTCCACTTCCCGTATCCTGGCGAACGACTTGCCGGCCCTTTCCTCCAGGACAAAAACTGCGTAGCGGTCCCGGTGCTCCGGGGGCCGGATCACGGCGCCCAGGGGAATAACGGAAACCGGCCCCGCCTGCTTTGCCACGGTCAGGCTGAGCGTAGCGATCATTCCCGGTTTCAGCTGCCCTCCGGCGTTGGGTATCGTAACTTCGACGGAAAACGTCCGGCTCTTGGGGTCCGCGGACGGTGATACCGCGGTGACCCGGCCTTTGAGCCCCGAGATCCCTTCCGTCGAGATTGTCTGGCTTGCCCCGAGCTTCACATATTCCATCATGGTGTCCGGCACGCCAAAAACCGCCTTGACCGAATTCGTGTCGGCAAGCACGAAGCCCAGGGTTCCGAGCCCGGCCAGCGAGCCGACCTCCACAGCACGTTTCAAAATCACGGCATTCATCGGTGATTTCAATGTCGCGTCGGCGAGAGCTATCTCGGCAGCCTTCACCGCCTCGGCCGCAGCGTCCGCCTGGGCCTGGTATGCGTCGACCTGGCTCCTGGCGGAATCCGCGCCCGCCTCGTCGGCGTCACGCTGGGCTTTCGCCGCGTCGTAATCGGATTTCGTCAGACTCTTGCTGTCGAACAGGTTCTGGGCCCGCGCAAAATCAAGCTTCGACCTGGTGAATGCCGCCTCCGCCCTGGCCAGCTGCGACCGGGAGGATTCGAGCGACCACTTTGCCTGATCCAGCTGCTTCTTTGCCTGGTTCACCTTCACGACGTAGTCGTCCTGGCGCACCGTCGCGAGGACTGTGCCGGCCGAGACTTTGTCCCCCTGCTGCAAATCCCGCATCCGGCCATCGGCGCCCTTCACCTGCCTGATGCTGTCGACGTAGCCTCCCGACTTGAATGCAAGGTCCACCTGCGTATCCGGTATAATGCTTGCCGAGTACCGGATATCGTTGACCGCCTCATACGCCTGTACGGTGGCGACCCTCACAGGCATCGGAGGTTTCTGGACTTGTTCTTCCTTCCCGCAGTTTGCCGTCAAACCCGCCAACGCGAGAAGGGCTACACATGAAATGCACCTTTTGCTCACGATCTTTCTCCCCGGCTCTGCTTTGCGTTCACTTTTTCATTCCGTGACTCGTTATGCGAAATTCATGATTGCCTATTGATCCGTTCCGAGCGCTTTTTCGAAATCAGCGCGGGCAGTCCAGTAGTTGAGCAGCACCTGCTTATACTGGCTGTCCGCTTCTGCCATGGACGCCTGGGCCGCCAGTACATCCTTGAAGAGCGCGGCTTCCTGGCTGTATCGCTTTCCGATCACGCGCAGGTTTTCGCGCGCCAGCTCCCGGGCCAGCCTGCTGACGGCCATAAGCTGTCGGACTTCCTGCAATTTGCGGAACCTGGCGGCGACGTCAATGGCGATCTGATCCTCTATCTGGCGCACCGCAAGCTGCGCCTGCTCCACGCTTCCTCGCTTTTCCGCCAGCTCGCGTTTTTTCTTCCCCCAATCAAACACATTCCAGTTGAACATCAGACCCACGCCGGCGATATTGCTGGGCACCATGGAACCGTAGCCGAACGGGGAAATGTAGCTGAAGCTCAGGCTGACATCCGGGATGTATTCGGATTTTTTTGCGCGCCTGTCGTACTCCGCCTGCCGGACCCGTAAGCGGGCCTGGGAGAGCTCGGGCCTCCGCTCGAGAGCCTGGCTGCGCGCGGTTGACAGGTCTGTCTCGACGTCCGTGGCCTCCGGCACCGGGCTGACCCTGAATTCGGTCTGCAGGTCGCGTCCCAGCAGGCTGTTCAGCTGCTCCTTCTGGGTTTGAAGCGGATTGCGGAGGGTCAGGGCATCATACTCGGCTTTCGCCAGTTTCGTTTTCACCTCAAGGCTCTGCGCCCGCAGAACGACCTGCTGGGCCAGGTACTGATCCGTCACCCGGTCCATTTCCTTGTACGAAATGATGCTTTCCTCGACGCTCTCCAGCGCGCTCTGCAGCTGGAGAATGCTGTAGTAGGAGCGCTTCACCTGGTCGATGATTTCTTGTTTCTGAAGACGTTCCTGCTCCGAGGCGATCTGCTTCTCAATTTCGATGGAGCGCAGGTTGAGCCCGATCCGGTACTGCTGCGAAAGAGGCTGATCGATCCGGCCTATGACAAAGGCCGACATCTTCCCGGGCTCGTGGATGGAAATGTCTTCGGACGGGATGGGGCCGATGGCGTAATCCTTGCCGAAAGCGCCCTTCTCAAATTTGAAATCCATCGCGGTAAGCCGCCGGTTGCCGAACGCCATAAGCGTGAAATAGGGCAACCGGGCCGTACGTGTTGCGGCGAGCTTGTTGTCCAGTTTGAACACTTCCAGGGTCGAGCCGTGTATCTGGCGGTTTTGCCGGATTGCCAGCGAGATTGCCTGATCCAGCGTGAGAACAGGCGCTGCGGGCGTTTCCTGCGAAAATGCAAACGCGGGCAGAAAAACCGATACCACAAGAATGGCGCAGATGATGGAGGGCATTGGACCTTCCCTAATCTTGATAGTTGGATTATTCTATTGTTAGCGATTCCTATTATAAGGCTATAAATATACTAACGGTATAAGAAATAAACCATTTTCTCCAAAGCGGTTCAGATCGGGATCGCCGGCGACGTAACCCTCGCCCAAGCCCTCGCGGCCCAGCGTCTGGATAGTGCGTTAACGGCCCTCCGTCCAGAGTAATCACCCTGCACGGTTTTCTGTTGACGTGTATTGTCACGGCTCCTAAAATTACGTTCAGAAACAAACTCTGAAAATTTTGCCAGAAAAGCGGCGCGCTTTGAGGAATGCTAGGTTGAAGCGTTCTGCCGGGTTTTTCTTGCGGAACAGCTTCGCATTCTCAGCGTCAGCTTAGAAGAAAGGGCCGAACCTATGAAATCATTGGTGATTTTTGCATTATTGTTTCTCTGTGCAACGCTCCTTGCGGTTGCGCAGCAACCTGCACCGGCTGCTTCGCAGTCGATGTCTGCCTCTTTGGGGCTCCATAGTTTTCCTGCAAAAAATCAGACAGCGGAACAACAGCAGCAGGACGAAATGGCCTGCTATAACTGGGCAAAGCAGGATTCCGGCTATGACCCGATCGCGGCGTCCGTTGCGCAACAACAGGCTACCACGCCGCCACCCTCCACGTCTTCGGCTCCTTCAACCAAGGGAGCGGGCGCCAAGGGAGCCGCGGGAGGTGCTGCCAAGGGAGCTGTTGTAGGAGCCATTACGGGGGATGCGGCGTCAGGCGCGGCAGCCGGTGCGGCTGTGGGGGGGATGCGAGGTCGCGCAAAGGCGAGACAGGCGGAAAAGCAAGCTAAAGCCCAGGCCGAACAGCAGCAGCAAAAGCAAACGCAGCAGCAGGCGCAAGAAAAGGATCAGGCGCAGCAGAAACTCGACGGTTTCAAGAAGGCATTCGGCGCCTGCATGGAAGGCAAGGGCTACTCCGTAAAGTGACATTTTTGGAAGTTGCTGCAGGCGCTTTTTCATACATTCAACTTGTTCCCGGCGCAACCTGTGCCAGACAGAGAACGCCATGGCGGCTGTCGAACACGGCGAGGGCAAGGAACACAACGAAAGGATTGACTATGAAGTTTGGGGTGAGAATAGGAGTCATTCTGGTGCTTGCAAGCTTGACTGGCCTTGTCTACGGCCAGGATGTTTACTACGACTATGATCGCGATGCCAACTTCTCAGCCTACAAGACATACGAATGGAGCAATGCGCCCACTGACGTGAAGAACCAGCTGACAGATCAAAATATAAGGAAGGCCATTGACGAACAGCTTGCGCTGAAGGGGCTCACCAAAGTCACAGGCAACGCGAACCTGCTAATCCGGTATCGAACTTTCGTGCGCCAGGAAAAAAGTGTGGATGTGTGGGGGACGGGACCGCGTTGGAGAACCGGTACGGCCAGGGTTGATACGGTCACCAATCAAGTGGGGACGCTAACCGTCGAAATTTATGATCCCGCACGGAAACAATTGGTATGGAGCGGGAACGCCACCAAAACACTCGATGTCAGCAGCGATCCGGACAAGAATTATAAGAAGCTGCAAAAGGCGATGAAGAAACTGTTCAATAAGTACCCACCGCCTGTATCCAAGAACTAGCTGCGATGGCGGACTGGAGGCAGACGGATTAGCTGCCTCCAGTCAGACGACGGCATCGCCATCGAGCCAGCGGTCGAGGCATGGGCAAGGATAGTCGGAACAGGCTGCGATTTTGGGGGATCCTCGAATCCGGATGCCTGGCTGGTTCTTGGCAAGGCCGGCTTATGTAAACCTGGACATCAGGCGTTTCCGATATATCGTGACCGGCCCTGTTTTACGGCATAATCGAAGCCTCCGGATAGGGATTTTGATGCATGTGCGGTTCGGAACAGGGAGAATCCGATCGGTCGAGAGATACTGTGCCGGCGATCCACATATTCAATCGAAATTGCTGCTCCCTGAAATCCGCTCCTGAAAGGCGATCCCGTATCATTCTCGGCGTGCTATTGGCCGTTTTGCGGCTCTTCATTCCGATAAGCCTGTCAAGAGCGAACAGTCGCACTCAGTCCGGATTTCGACGTATAATCCCTTTGACTTCGCTCGATTTATCACAGTATGCGGTTCGTTGCCACCATATTGGGTGCTATTGAGGCCGAGAGCCCTGGTCAGATTCAGCACATGCAAGAGGAGCGGTTTGAGCCTTTTGCCCTTTGAGGATTGAAATGCGAAAACGATCAGACACTCGAAGAATATTTAGACTCACTGTCGCGGCGATTATATTGTTTGCGATTGGCGTGGCAGCGCAAACAGTCAAGGTAACGGCCAATCCGGCGTTCAATATCTCCGCGTTGTCCAAATACGCCTGGCAGAAGAACACCATTGTTGTCCGTCAATCGCCTGACGTGAATGCCCGCATGGAAAAAATCCTGCTGGCGGCAATAGAAAACGAACTGGCCAAAAAGGGCTATACGCTGGATCCCCGGTCGCCGGACTTTTTCATCAGCGTAGAAGCTTTTCCATTTGACGACGTTAGCGTCTCTTCCGGCAGATATCTGAACGTTCCCGACAACATAAAGGTATACACGACTCAGAGGCCCGATGGGCCCGGTGCAGTAGTCATACCGATGGTGATTACTCGAATTCAGATTGTCGCGACAGACCCGGCTTCCCAAACTGTAGTGTGGCAATCACTGACGGAAAAGAAGGTCAAGGACATTGACAAAGCGGTTCGACAAATGGAGAAGGGGACTCCCAAAATTATCGGCAAGGCACTGAAAGCATTCCCAATCAGGCAAAAGCGGCTTTGAAATCGAGGACGTCCGCCAGTGCAACCAAAACCTGGCCGACAGAGATTATCATGGACAGGCTGTGGGAACTGTTTTTGTTGACAGTGCGTATTTTCGAGTAATATATTCGGTCCCGAAAAACTCACAATACAGGACTCGTATGAACGAGGGCCCGATCCATAGGGCAGGGCATCGTGCCGGAGGTTTGAGGGAAACCGCGATCCCTTCTTCCTGCAATTTTCTGTTGTCGCCGAGAAACAAGTCGCTCCTGTTTTGAACGCATTTGAAGTACAGCAAACGAGCAGATTTCGGAGGAGACAATGAAAGCGATTGCCCGTCGATTACTGTTTTTGGCCGCTTTGTCGGTCATTGCCGTTGCACATGAATCCACGATTGCCTATCAAACACCGGCACCGCGGCAGGGTGCTTCCGCGTCCGCCACGAGCAATGCCGGAGCGGCTGCGGCCATGAATGCCGAAAGCTGGCCGAAAGAAGTCAAGAGCGGCGAGCTGATGTTTAGAATCCACCAGCCGCAATTTGATTCATGGGACGGAAGCAGACTCGAAGCTTACGCGGCAATCGAGGTGCGAACAGCGGGAAACGACAATCCTCTCTATGGAGTAGCTCGAATCGCGGCGCACTCCTCTGTGGACAAAGTGAACCGAATGGTGGCTCTGGAGGGGATACAAATCCCCGCGGCAAAATTCCCCTCGGCTCCGAACGACGAGGGATTCTATCTGCGGATTCTTCAAAACAGCCTCCTAAAGACGGAGCAGCAGATATCCCTGGACCGTTTCGAGGCTGCGCTGGCAATAATGGAAACGGGGCACAAGATAGCGGCTTTCCCGCTCAAGAATGATCCGCCGCGAATCATATTTTCCGGCACGCCGGCTGTGCTTGTCTTTATCGACGGCAGCCCTGCCTACAGGCCAATAAAGGAAGCCAAACTCGAACGCGTGATCAACACTCGGCCTTTGATCGTGAAGGATTCAAAGGGCAAGCACTACCTGCATCTGTTCGACGGCTGGTTGGAATCCGACGTGATATCCGGCCCCTGGGCTGTGGCCAAGAAGTCGCCCAAAGACCTTGAAATCGCCAGGGTGGATGCCGTTGCGGGAGGACAAGTGGATCTTCTTGAAGGGAAGGCCGATCCTGAGAAAAAGGTTGAGAAACCCTCGCTTAAGAAGAAGCCGGTTCCGGTGGTTTACATCAGCACAACACCCGCGGAATTGATTGTGACCGATGGAGATCCCAGGTACGTTCCCATCGAGGGGACCTCGTTGTCCTATGCAGAAAACACTACGGGGAACCTTTTCAAACACGCGACGGAACAGAAAACCTATATCCTCATATCGGGACGATGGTTTCGATCTGCCTCCCCGGAGGGCACCTGGGAGTTTGTCCCGGGAGGGAAGCTCCCACCCGACTTTGCGAAAATTCCCGATGATAGCCCCAAGGAAAATGTCAAGGCTTCGGTCCCCGGAACGGCGCAGGCGATGGAGGCGGTGATCGCCAACAGCATACCTCA
>JAEAME010000561.1_pt1 | contig 36550 bp, 30 predicted proteins | sample 8958731 | NCBI WGS metagenome assembly JAEAME01 (sample SAMN16933194, study PRJNA681113) | bioreactor sludge metagenome | isolation source: anerobic bioreactor sludge (Control) | place: India:Bengaluru | collected 2018-10-24
AATTCGCCAGCGCGGAATTTCGAGACGATAAAACCAAACTCATGTTCGCCTACGACTACGTTAACCGGACCTGTATTCGTGTAAACGGCGGTGCCCGCATAAAAGTCGCTCTTTATAACGAGCTGAAAAAGCTCGGAGTGCGGATCTGCGACCGCATCATGGTGACACAGTTGCTCACTGAAGGCGGAAAACGGGGAGCGCGTCTGGTCGGTGCTGCCGGATTCAACGTCCGCACCGGCGAGTTTTATATTTTCAGGGCCAAGGCGGCGGTTCTTTCCATGTCCGTGTTTGCAGGACAATGGGTGTTTTCCACTGAATTGACCGGCTTCGGCTCGATTTTCAATGACCCAAACAATTCGGGCGACGGTACAGCCATGGCATGGAATGCGGGCGCCGAACTGGCCTTGATGGAACGAAGCGGCCGCGGGCTTGCGAGCGGATTCTTCCGCTATCCGCCATATGGGACAGGCGATCACAACAATACATGGTTTGCCTGCACCATTGTCGATGCCAACGGCAAGGAGATTCCGTACGTAGACAGAGACGGGAACATACTGAAAACGGTCTCGGAACGGTACCGCCCTGCTGCGGGTCAGAAGTACTTCATGTACGGCCGCATGGGGCCTCAACAGATTTGGGGTCCGGGCCTCATCCCCGATCTGCCCGAACGCATCGCAAAGGGCGAATACGCTCTGCCTCTCTATGCAGACCTGCCCGGCATGCCGGAGCTCGAACGCAGGGCAATCTGGGGTCTGATGATCTACAACGAAGGCAAGTGCAGCATCATCTACGAAAATTACTGCAAAGCCGGATTCGATCCGGACAAAGACATGCTTCAACTGCCAGTAATGCCCCCTGAACAATACGGCCGCGGGCCGGCCTGGGAAACGTATGGGCCGCGACAATGGCGCGAAGGCGCCTTCGGCGGCGGTGGCGGCATCGTGTTTGACTGGGACCTGAAATCAAATATTGATGGGCTTTATATTGCCGGGAGCCAGCAGTACTCGGGTGGAACGCATGCGCACGCCGCGGCTACCGGAAGGTACGCCGGAAGAAAGGCAGCCGGATATGCAGGGAACGCCAAGCCGGGAGAAATCGACCGGAAACAGGTGGCAGAAGAGAAAGCGCGCGTGTATGCGCCCGTGAGGCGGAAAGACGGCATTGGCTGGAAGGAGCTGCGAGCGGGTTTATGCCGCATCATGCAGGATTACTGCGGTGAGTTTAAGAGCGAACCGATTCTTAAAACCGGTCTTCAATGGATGCACAGCATCCGTGAAAGCGAAGGCGCCGCGGCTTTTGCGAGAAATCCCCACGAGCTTTGCCGCGTTATGGAATGTTTTACCCACATGACGATCGGGGAGATCATCATGCAGGCTTCCCTGGCGCGCAAGGCAAGCAGCGCACTGCTGGATTTCAAACGACTGGATTATCCCGAGGTTGATCCGCCTGAATGGCACAAGATCGTTACGATCCGGCAGGAAGGCGACGGGATCATGGTGGGAGAGCTTCCGATGCGATACTGGCTCCTTCCGCCCTATGCACCAAGCTACGAGGAAAATTACCGGAAACACAGCGAATTATAGAAATTGGATTTTAAGGTGAACGTTATGTCAGAGAAAGCGTACCTGGTTGCGAATCCGTCATCGGCTTGCGAAGCGATCCTGTTTGACGCCGGCCTCTGCACCTGCTGTCTGAATTGCGTAGACGTGTGCCGCACGGATGTATTGATCCCCAATCCGGAAGAGGGCAAGCCGCCGATCGTTCTGTATCCTGACGAATGCTGGTTTTGCGGCAGCTGCGTGGCTCATTGCCCTGTCCCGGGGGCGATTCGGATGGAGCACCCGCTAAGTCAGAAGGTCGGCTGGAAGCGCAAAGCCACCGGCGAATTTTTCCGTATCGGGATGAAGAATCCGCCGCCACCCAATACGAAGCCGCCCGTCTGTTAGCAGTGGGCAGCAAGCAGTTGACAGCAAACGGAGCACATTGCTATTTACTGTTTACATATATATTAGCAACTCTCCACTGCCGACTGCCCACTAAAAGTCGCGCTTCTGACGGTTGTCCCTGCCTCCACCGCCGCGCCGGTCGAATCTATTGCGGTTCCGGTCAAATCTCCCGCCGCCGCCCTCGCCGAAGCTGCGCGGTTTCTGTTGACGCGCTTCATTGACCGTCAGAGGACGCCCTTCCAGGACTTTCCCATTCAGTTGATTGATGGCGGATTCCATATTTGCTTCCGGTGCCAGCTCAGCAAACGCAAAACCGCGCGAACGGCCGGTTTCGCGATCGCGCATCACTTTTACCTCCGTAACCGGAATGCCGGCGCCGGCGAACAGATCGGTCAGTTCCGCATCTGTGATTTTGAAGGAAAGGTTTCCAATAAATAGCTTGTTCGGCATAGGACCTCTGTGTTTCTTGAAAACTCAATTGAAACTGAAGATGGAGGCACCGGTTTGCCCGGAGTCCTCAAATAGAGTCGAAAGTGAACTAAAACACAATTCGCGTCTGATGCCCCCCTGGAAGGCATCTAACCTCCGGGTCCGCACAGGGGATAAGCAGCCGCCACAGCACGAATTGATAAAGAACCCTGAAATGTAAAGGGTGCCCCGATTCTATTAGAATAGCGCGGTCATTACAAGCTAAGACTGAAAAGCAGTTGTTAGTTGGTAGTCGGCAGTTGGTAGTCGGCAGTTGGCAGTGGGCAGTTGGCAGTGGCCGCCTGCCCACTGCCGACTACAGGGGAGAGATGAGGATTGGCAAGGCGCAGCATGTTTCGAGCAGGTGACGGACAGCGGCCATCTTTTCCGCGGATGCGCCATGTTCCTCATATCCCGGGGCGTGGATGTGCAGGACTTCGGCGTTGCGCATCAGCGTGAGACGGCGGATCTTCCTTTTGGGTCCCCGGTCGAAGGCATCCGCCAGGCGCAGAATGCCGCAAAGCAGCAGAATAGCTCCGACCTTTGCATCGGAAATTCCGGAAAATGCCTTCTGCCCGGGAACAGGCAGGGAGCCTTGATGAAATCTGGCGATCAATGCAATCACCTTCAGGCTGTCTGCGTCCAGGCCAGGTGATGGGGGAATTTTGCGTATCATACGATACGAGTGGATAGGGTGCTTCTTGCCGTCTCTGTGCATCCCTGCATCGTGCGCCAGGGCTGCCGCTTCCAGCAGGAAACGCGCATTCGTCAAAGGCGGATCGGGAATCAATCCAAGGGATTCCAATCCGTCGTGGATCTGCAGCGATAGCTTTGCCACGTGCGCCGAGTGATTGCCGTTGGGGTCCCTGAACATGGACCACGCGTGCAGCCGCGCCAGCGCCGCCATTCCCACATGGCCAGGTCGCGGGAGGTCTGCCCTCCAGATATGCCATCTCGATTGTTTCCCCAGCATGGCTTGCCGGTATATTCCGAGCCGTCGATTGATCTCTCCGGAAATCATAAGCCGCCACCGGGCGCGGGTTTCTTCGCCGCAAAATGCCCCGATGGCAAGTGCTGTCTGCCACAGCACGTGCAGGTCGTGCATTTCACCCAGAAGATCCTGGAGTTGTCCGAGTTCGGTTCCCCACAGGGCATGCCGGTCGGGCAAAAAATTCTCTATCGTGTATCGGTATTTTTTCAGCCCGATCCTCAGCCTGTGATATGCGGCATGACTGCGGTTGCGCATGGCCTGCCTGTGCAGGGCATACGCTTCTGTCCAGCGCTCGAGCGCCAGGTGCTGAAAGGCCATGCTTCCCGCCGGAATACGCTGTGCACGATTGCACAGAAGCCGGGACCACGATTCCCACTTTTTCCGGCTAAAATCCCGCAGCGCTTCCGATGCGCTTTCCTTGTATTGCATCTCCCGCCCGGCGAGGTGCCGGATCAGAGCCGCCGAAGTTTCGCCGGATTCGTTGGACAATCGCTCCACCCACTCCATCATGACTTGAGTGTCGCGCAATTCACCGAGCTGCTGAAAAAGCTTGCGACCGGCGTTTTTCATCAGCCTCCACGCCGGGTGGGGATCGAAAACCATGAATCCGGAGGCGATGGAGCGGCAGCGTCTCAATGCAACCCGAAGATCGTGAACTGGTTCGGACGCAAAATCGCTGCAGGCACAGTCCCATTCCCGCATGACGCGCGACATCCAAAATCCGACGTTACAGGATTCGGTTTCGGCAGAGTTCATGTTACCGGGTTGCATGTCTTTAAGAATCCGGGAAATTAGAGATCCAAAACGGCACGGATATCAAAAAAGCGATCATTATCCTGAAATGATCGCATAAGCGGGGCAATTTCACCACACACTAAACGATCCTCTGTTTTCCGTATTTTATCTCCTACTTGTGTCCAAGCAGGCAATTTCCGTGTATTATCTATCGATGGGAAAAATGACAAAAGCGGTAATTATGGCCCGGGGACTCGGTACGCGGATGCGAAAATCCGACGATTCGGCCGCCCTCAATAGCGAGCAGTCGGCGGCTGCGGGAACCGGCATCAAAGCGATGATTCCCATAGGCCGTCCCTTTCTGGATTATGTCCTCAGTGGATTGGCAGATGCAGGATTCACCGATGTGTGCCTGGTGATTGGCCCTGAACACCAGGTGATACGCGATTACTACTCGATACAATCGCCGCCAAAGCGCCTGAGGATCCATTTTGCTGTGCAGCAACAGCCCCTGGGAACGGCCGATGCGGTGTTTGCCGCGAGGGAATTTACCGGCAGCGATCTGTTTCTCGTTGTAAATTCGGACAACTATTACCCGGTAGACGCCCTTCGTGCCATGCGCGAACTGGACAGCGCCGGTTTGGCGCTTTTTGAAAGAGACCAGCTCGTAGCGGAAAGCAATATCCCTGAAGACCGCGTGCTGAAATTTGCCGTGGCAAAAGTAGGCAAAGACGGTTCCCTGGAGCGCATCCTCGAAAAGCCATCCCAGGAGGATGTGCGTGCGTTGGGCCTTCCCGTGTATGTCAGCATGAACTGCTGGATTCTCTCGCCGTTCATCTTCCGAGCCTGCCAGGCCATCCGGCCTTCGCCGCGGGGAGAGTTGGAGCTTACGGACGCCGTCCAATTCGCAATTGACGAACTGGGCGAACGTTTCAGGACCCGGACCTTCCAGTGCGCGGTGCTGGATATGTCCAGCCGCTCAGATATTGCGGCTGTGGCGGCCAAACTTCGTGATATCAATCCCAATCCCTAGGGGAACGCGCCTCGACGGGGATCCGCAGGGAATTTGGAACCTAAAAACTGGAGAAATGAAATGACTTCATTGGAGCAGAATCTTGGCGAACTCGCCGAGAAGGTTGTTGCCAATAACCTTTGGCGGCAGAGAAAATGCTTTAATCTAATACCTTCCGAAAACACGCCCTCTTTGTTCGTTAAACTGTGCGAAATAGGCGATCCATCCGGCCGCTATGCCGAGCACAAAACAGCTTTGAAAAAAGAGACGGAATCACTGGCAGGGACCGGCGCGCTCAAGGGTGACCAGGTCTATTATTATCAGGGAGCCGATTTTATCTATAACATAGAGCAGCGCCTGAAGGCCGAATTTTCGGAGTTCATAGGCGGAAGCGACGTGGAAACCCGCCCGATCAGCGGCCAGATGGCCAACGAAGTCGTATTCAAAGGGCTGGTGAAATTCCTGTCCTCCAATCCCGCAGGCTTTCCCAGGCTTAGCCCCAAGGGCCGGCTGCAGTGCGTCATGAACAACGATCTCAACTACGGCGGCCATCTGTCGGCGCAGCCCTATGGCGCTCTGTTTAATTTTGCGGAAGATCATATCATCCATTTTCCCTGCGACAGGAAGAATCCCTACAAATCGGACGTGCAAAAAATGCTGGATCTTGTAGTTGCGCAACGCCCGGGACTGATCATTTTCGGCAAAAGCATGTTTCTGCACCCTGAGCCTATTCGCGAACTGCGCGCCTGTCTCAAGGGCATTCCAAATTACTCGCCTCTGGTTATGTACGACGGAGCTCATGTGCTGGGCATCCTGGGATCCCTGTTCCAGGACCCACTGGCCGAGGGCGCCGAAATCGTAACCGGTTCGACCCACAAAACGTTTTGGGGGCCGCAAAGAGGAATCATTGCCGCAAAAATGCCCGAAAGCACGCCTTTTCGCAAGCTTTGGACGGAAATTGTAGCGCGCGTTTTCCCCGGATCCACAAGCAACCACCATCTGGGTACGCAATTGGCGATGCTCGCAGCCAGCATTGAAATGAACGCATTCAAGAACGCCTATCAGGCCCAAGTCCTTTCAAATGCGCGGGCATTCGCGCGGGCGTGCGCCGCTCAGGGGATTCCCGTTGAGGGCGGGGAGGCGGAGGGGTATACAAGCACCCACCAGGTGATTATCCGAGTGAGTTCTTTCGGAGACGCAAAGGAAATCGCTTCGCGTCTCGAAGCGAACAACATCATCACAAACTACCAGGCGCTGCCAGGCGATGTGACATTCTATCACCCGAGCGGCATACGCATGGGAGTCCAGGAAATGACCCGGTTCGGCATGAAAGAACCGGATTTTGAAGAGCTTGCCCGTCTCATGGCAGGCATCATTCTGAAGAAAAATGCACTGGCGGATGAAGTGGCGGAGTACCGGAAGAAGTTCCGTTCCATGGAATACTGTTTAACGGTTGAACAAACGAGACAAATTGCGCCCAGGATGCTCGAAAGCATCTTCCCCGATCATGATCATGCGCTCGCTTTTGCGGAAGCCGTTAGACGCGCTATTTGATCTATTGGGAAATCCAACGGCTCTGCCGGCGAAGCAGCAAAAATTCGGCAGATGCCGATGTCGTTTGGCGATGGATTTTGGATTCTATCCAAGCATTGCCAGCGCTTCGGCGTCTGGAATGCCGGGAGTGCATTCGGATTTGGCGATACGATTCTTCGTTTTCCGATTTTAACTGCGATCCCGAGGGGTCTGTTCCAGCCGCTTTTAGCGGTTCCTAGACTCAAACTCCGGCTTTGTCGAAACTACCCCTCTGCCTCCCGAATGGCATACTTCATGCATTAAAACTTGATGGCTTGAGGATTCTGTCGCAAAGGCTGCCCGCTTCAGTTTAAACAGATCCTCCCCGGTAGCACCGTTCAACATCAGGAGAAAGGCATGAGAGTAGACTTTACATCGATTCCGCAGTCCCAAATTGAATCAGCAAAAACCATTGAGAAAAAAGAAATTAAGGCAACCTTGCCCGGCAATATCATAGAGGCGGAAGAAAGCCAGTCCTTCATCCCGTTTGCCCTTGGTTCGGGAAAAACATACTCGATGTCTTCTCTGAAAGCCGCAGTCGACTACCATGCCAAATTTTTGACGGTCGTGGAGAGCAATCTGGCGGCTGCAAACCACGCGGCCATGATTCCAAGGGCAATACTCGACGGCCTAAATTGCGGGTAAACAGAAGAGGTTTTTCAAGAGGCTGCTGGTGTAATGCGTCCAATGAATCTTTACATTTCATGGACAAAAACCGGCTGCGAATTACACAAATTACACGAAAACCGGTAAATGGGCGGCAGCGCTTCGCGCTGCCCGAGAGATTGCCTGAGCTGGGGAGAAGAGCGAAGCTCTTCCCCCCAGCTCAGGCAATCTCTCGAGAGCAGAGGCCCGCCCATTAACAGGCCCCAATTTAGTGACCATTCGTGCAATTCGTGGCTTGCTTTTTGTTTCTGATCTATCTGGTTGCTGCCAATTCTGGCAGAATATATATCAAGGGATTTCTGACGCATTGCACTAGGACGAGCGAATGCCGCTGGGAAAGATCGAGCGGCACTGGATCCCCCAGATTCCTTCAATTTTTGTCACAATCCAGAGAGCCTGATAGGTTGCATAGCGCGAATCATTCGGTCTGTGCATGCTGAGTTGCACCTCAAAATGGACCTTTTCGTCGCAACTCTGACGCATAGAACAGGAATCCAATGTGCTGTACGTCCAGCCTTCATTCGAAAGCAGCTGAAAGTCTATCTGAAACGATTCCGGATCGCTCAGAATACTCAGTTCATTTCCGGCGATTTGTATGTGCGGAAAATGCAGTGTTTTTCTGCAGCCATCAATGTCTCGGGCATTTAGAGCTTTAAAGAAATCATCAACGGGCTTGCGCGCCTCTTCTTCTCGTTCGGATTCCTCCATTCCTGCTGCGCTGATGTAGCCCATCAGCAACGACAAGCCTCCCAGGACTCCGAGCGAAACCTTGGCCGCCTTTCCCAGTTTCGTTTTCTTCCTTTTTTCCTCCTCTGTTTGACCCCCCTCTACTTCCTCCACCATTGCTGACCGACCTCCTTCGTCGCAAAGCCCGGTTGAAGAGCTTTGCACGGTTCCCGTGTTGTAACTCCGGCGATATACTCAGCCAATCCATCTGTTCCCGGTCTGCTGCAGACCGTTTCTGCGCGGCGGCCGGCAATCAGCTCTCGGCCTGTTCCTGCAGATATTCCTCGTATTCTTCGGCGCTGAGCAGTTCCTTCAGCTCGTCGGGATCCGTGATGCGCACTTTGATCATCCAGGCCTTTTCGTGCGGGGACTGATTGATCAATTCCGGGCTTTCATCCAATTTGGAATTGACCTCGATCACTTCTCCACTGACCGGGCAAAAAACCTCGGAAACTGCCTTGACCGATTCCACGGATCCGAAGGGATCTCCCGCCTCGAACGTATCTCCGACTTCGGGGAGATCGACAAAGACGACATCTCCCAGTTCGTGTTGAGCATAGTCCGTTATTCCGATTGTCCCAACCGTATCCTGAACCAGAATCCATTCGTGATCTTTGCTGTAGAGATTGTCTTCGGAATACATTCGATCCACCTCCGCAATTTTCTAATTGTACAGTCTTATATTACCGACGAGGTCTCCTGTAAAAAGGCGTTGGAACCACTTGTGCTGCTGCGTTCTTATCGCGAATAACGACATCAAAGCGGGCTCCCGCAGATGCCCGTTCCAAGGGGAGATACGCAAAACCTATGTTTTTTTTCAAAAAGGGAGCGGGACTTCCGCTCGTTACTACTCCCGTTTCTTCTCCGTCGAACTTCGCAACATAGCGGTCGCGGGCAATTCCCCTGTCTATCATTTCGAATCCGGCCAATATGCGTTTTACCCCCGACTCGCGTTGTCTGAGGAGTTCATTGCGGCCGATGAAGTCCCCCTTCTGGAGTTTGCAGATCCAGCCGAGGTTGGCCTCGAGGACGGATGTCGTCTCGTCCATGTCGTTGCCGTATAGGAGCAGTCCTGCTTCCAGCCTAAGAGTGTTTCGGGCTGCCAGGCCGATCGCCTCCAGTCCGAGAGGTTTTCCCGCCTCCAAAATCTGCTCCCAGACCGATTCGGCTTTCGAAGGGCTGCAGTAAACCTCGAATCCGTCTTCTCCCGTATACCCTGTCCTGGAGACGATTGCGTCCGCTTCCGCGAAGCTGCCCCGGTCGAACCAGTAATACTTCATTGCCTCGAGCCGGATATCCGTCAACTCCCGGAGTATTTCGAGAGCCAGCGGACCCTGGATGGCGAGTTGGCAATACTCGTCGCTGCTGTAGATTACTTCCGTTTTGCTGAACGCGTTTGCGCGGATCCACTCGAAATCCTTTTCCTGGTTCGCCGCGTTCACACATAAAAAGAAACGGTCGTGCGCCATTCGGTAGATTATGAGATCATCCACGAAGGCTCCTCTGGGCGTAGTCAGGGCTGAGTACTGACATTGTGAAACGGCCATCGCACGAACATCATTGCACGTGAGTTTTTGAACAGTCGCCAATGCGTTCGGGCCCCTGAGCTCGATTTCGCCCATGTGGCTGACATCAAATATGCCCGCACGAGTCCTGACTGCCAGATGCTCTTGCAGCGTACCCGCATACTGCACCGGCATATCCCATCCCGCATATGGAACCATCCGGGCTCCCAGTTGCCTGTGGACGGCGTTTAACGCAGTTTTCTTCAGTTCAGAATCGCTCATTATTGCATCCTAACTCTTTCAACTGAGGCGACCTTTCTTTTTGGCTGTATACAAACGCTAGAATAGCAGGATACGGGCCCGTCAGCAAATCCATTGACGGCATTCTTCAATCAATTCAAAAGAGCGGCATCCGACAGATTTGTATGGGAATGGCTAGGGTGCTACCGTTTTGTCGAACACCAGAAAAAGGAATAGGAAGGGGAGGTAAATAGCAGACGCAAGGAAAAGACTCCGAGCCGTCCCTGCATTTCGCAGATGCGCAAAATGAAGTGTGAAACCCAGAAACGTCGCTCCCAAAATGACCGCGCCGGCGAGGTAGATCCGGCCTGCAAATCCCTGAAAGAAGGGCAGCAGCGTGAAACCGAACAGGATGGCGACAAAGGACACTGCCAGACGGCCCGTCTTTCGCCCGTCGACGTCGACTACTGAGATCACCGGCAGCCCTGCGTTTGCATAATCTTCGCGGTGCAGCCACCCGATGGAGCAGAAATGCGGAAGCTGCCATAGAAAAACGACGGCAAAAAGCGTCCACGCTCCGGAAGAAACGTCTCCGGTGGCAGCGGTCCAACCCATGACTGTCGGCAGAGCCCCGGGGACTGCGCCGACGAAGGTGCTGAGCCATGTTCTTGTCTTAAGCGGAGTGTAGAGAAAGAGGTAGCTGGCAAAGACGAGCGCGGCAAGCAGTGCTGTCAGGGAATTTACTCTTGCATAGAGATATGCGAAACCTGAAGCCGACAATCCAACCGCAAAAAGCAGGGCCTGGCCCGAAGGGAGCCGCCCGGCGGCAAGCGGACGAAGGGCTGTCCGCTTCATCAGAGCATCCAGATCCCTTTCCCTGTACATATTGAGCGCGGTGGCGCCCGCCGCAATCAGAGTTGTTCCAACCAGCGCATTCAGTAGCGGCAGGATCGGGATGCGGCCGGGGATCGCCGTGCAGAAGCCGGCCATTGTGGTGAACAGAACCAGAGAAAGCAGCTTAGGCTTGGTTAGTTTGAAGAGATCCGACGTCCTGGCCCAGGTTGTCTGAGGCGCCGTGGCAGAATCCGCTCCGGAATTGTCTTTCATTTTGAGATGTTCATCCTCATGAACACCAGGCCCGTAAGCAGTTTAGGATAAAAATCCGTAGACTTCTGCGGCATGCGTTCGCCGCTCAATCCAATGCGCCGCACCTGTTCCGCTCCGGTAGGATTCAGGAAAAAGGCAGCCTGATATCTGCCTTCGTCGACCAACCGGATGCATGTGTCTCTGTCCCTTTCGTAGTCGACGTGGGCCTGCGATTCCAGTTTGCCGGAATCGATGCCGAGTCCCCGTTCCAGCAGCAGTGTGTGAAGAAGGCTGACATCCAGAAGGTTCTGATGCATCTTTTCTCCCGGCGCGTCCGGGATCAGCCGGAGCAGATAAAATCGTGCGGGTCTTGCGGCATAGAATCCGAATACGTGGCGATCGTGCCCGCTTTTCATTTTATGCCACAGTTCAGGTGCCGAAGGAACCGGCTCCACCGAAAAATCCATTTCGGCGGCGCGCAGAAATGAAGGCGCGTCGAAAGCGGGAAGGTTGCGAATCAGGCGGTGCGTCGGCAGAATGGTAACGCCGGCGTTCATGTTGAAGCAGGCCACCATGCGCTTGTCGAAAGACTCCGCTCCCGCCGGCTGCCATTGCCGTCGTTCGCACTCTCTCATATAATTGATGGAGGTTTCGAATCTGTGGTGCCCGTCGGCGATGAAGAGTGTGAGAGGACGCATCGAATTTTGTATCGTTGCGATCGTTTCAGATTCGGTGATTGCCCAGAGCCGGTGGATGACGCCGTATTCGTCAGCTACCTCGATCTCGGGGGGATTGCCGAAAACGCTCTGATCCAAGGCTTTGTTGACGGTCAGCGTTTCATCCGAATACAGCATATAGATCAAGTCTTCATTCCCTTCGAGGCTGCGCATCAGCCGGAGTCGGTCCTGTTTGGGCGCGGTCAGGGTGTTCTCATGCGGAATGATGCCGGATTCGGAATTCTCCAGATCCAGAAGCGCAATGAATCCCTTCTGCAGTTTTACCGATCCTTCCGCAACATACTCCTGGTAGTAGGCATAAACAGCCGGCACGCCATCCTGGACTAGCACGTTGTGCTCGATCCATCCTCGGAATGTCGCGCCGGCATCCGGGTATTCCGTTTCATTGTTCTCCTTTTTTTCCAGATTCAATGTGATGCGCACGACATTGAATGGAGAGCTTTGATAGTAGGCGTCCTGCATGGAGGGCGTGGTTTTGTCGTAAGGCTGAGCGACAACGCGATTGAGGTCGCCCACGACATCTTTGCTATAACGAAATCCCCTGAATGGATAAACAATAGCCACGCTTTCCTCCAAACGCTTTGACGAAAAAGATCAAAGGATTAAAGGGAAAAAGGGGAAAAGGGGAAGGAGGGGAAATTAATAACGCATTATCAGTGCCGATAGCTCTCACTTTGCCCCTCCATCCCTTTACTCCTTTACCCCTTTATCCCTCTGATCCTCCAATCCCGGCCAGATGCTCACAAAAGGCCGAGATCCGAAAGGACCGCCGAAACTCGGGTGCGGGCCCCATCGGAGATATTAACGAGCGGGAGGCGGTACACTTCCTGGATTCTTCCCATCATGGAAAGAGCCGCTTTTACGGGGATCGGGCTTGTCTCCACGAAGTTGATCTTCATGAGCGGATAGAGTTTTCGGTTCCAGTCGCGGGCTTCTTCCCACCGCCCATCCAGGCAGGACGCCGCAAATTTGGCCATCATCGCGGGCGCTTCATTGGATGCAACGGATATAATCCCGTGGCCGCCCAGGGCTATTATCGGCAGAGTCAGCGAATCGTCTCCGGATAAAACCCGGAACCCGGAAGGTGCCTTTGTGCAAATTTCCCCGATTTGCGAGATGTCTCCGCTGGCTTCCTTCACACCTATGATGTTCGGAATGTGTGCCAGTCGAATCAGAGTGTCCGGCAGGATATTCGAGCCCGTTCTTCCGGGAACGTTATATACGATAATCGGCAGATCGGTGGATTCGGCCAGTGCATGGAAATGTTGATAAATGCCCTCCTGCGTCGGCTTGTTATAATACGGTGAAACAGAGAGGATTCCATCCACTCCAAGCTTCTTCAACTCAGCGATAAGGGCAATAATTTTGGCCGTGTCGTTGCCGCCGGCACCGGCGATCACTGGCACGCGTCCCCTGACTGCTTTCACCGTGATTTCTACTACGGCAAGATGCTCGTCGTGCTTCAGCGTCGGGCTCTCTCCGGTCGTACCGCAAGGCACGAGAAAATGAATCCCCTCCTGTACCTGCCAGTTCACAAGCGCATGCAGCGCCTTATCATCCAACCCGCCCCCGGGGAGAAATGGCGTAACCAACGCAGTTCCGCAGCCTTTAAGCCCTTCAAGATTGCCCATAGCCACCTCACTATAGGATTCCAAATTCCAGGTTCCAGATAAGTTTGAAATCTTATATCTAGAATCTGAATCCTGAAATCCCAAATCTGGAATCTGAGATCTGGAATCTATTTTATTCCCACTATTTCACGAAACACTTGGCGGAAGTCGAAAAACCCTTTTTTGCCCGCGATCCAGCGGGCAGCTAGGACGGCTCCCTCCGCGAAGCCTTTTCGGCTGCGCGCGCGATGTTCCAGGACAATGGTATCCGCTTCGCTGTCGAAGCCGATCACGTGTGTTCCCGGGATCCACCCGGCTCGTATGCTTGCGATGCCCGGATTCGGATTGCTCAAGTGCGGCTGCATCAGATCGAGCAGATTCAGCGCGGTTCCCGAAGGAGCGTCTTTTTTCGCCCGGTGGTGTTCTTCGGAGAGATAGGCGTCGTATTGCGGAAGCATCCCGACGAGACGCGCCGAGTGCGCCACAATCTCAAAGAAGAGATTCATTCCAAGAGAGAAATTGGCGCCATATATCAGACCGATGCCCGAATCGCGGACCATCCGCTCCACCTTTGGGCGCTGATCGGACCAGCCCGTCGTCCCGACGACAATATTAACGCCTGCCTTAGCGGCCGCTTCGATGTTGGCAACCACCGCTTCGGGCTGGCTGAATTCTATGGCTACATCGACGCCCTCCATCGCGGCGGGCGTGATACCCCTCCCATCGTAGTTGTCGTTGATATCCAGTTTTGGATCGACCTGCCATCCTTCTCTCAGGGCGATCGTCTCAATCAGCTTGCCCATCTTGCCGTAGCCCAGCAGCGCGATTCTCATGGACGAACCTCCTGGCCGAAGCCATCGTACCGTTTGACAGACCTTGCGGATTCCTTTACACGAAGATGAGAGGATCAACCTTTTTAAAAAATGCGTCGTGCAATCCCCTCACGGCTTCAGGGAGCTTGTCATCGTCGATGACGAACGTGATGTTGATGGCAGAGGCCCCCTGGGAAATCATCTGTATCTTTAGATCCTGCAGGGCGCTGAATGCTATGTGCGGCACGCCGGGGATATTCTTGAGATTGTCGCCGACGCAGCACACGATGGATTTAGAGCCCTCGACGCTGACTTCGCCGATCTTCTTGAGATCGGTGACAATATCCCAGAGTTCAGACGTCTCGTCCACGGTCAGCGATACGGAGACCTCCGACGTTGCGACGACATCGACCGGCACCTTGTACTGCGCAAAGATCTCGAAAATCTTGCTCAGGAAACCATACGCCATCAGCATACGCGTGGATGTAACGTTAACGACCGTTATCCCGCTTTTAAAGGCGATGGCTTTGACGGGATTTTCGCAGGGCGGCGCTTCGTCGGTGATGATCGTTCCTTCCTGTTCCGGCCTGTAGCTATTGAGGACGCGGACCGGGATCTTCTTGCGCACGGCGGGGATAATGGTCGCCGGGTGCAGCACCTTTGCGCCGAAGTAGGCAAGTTCGGCGGCTTCATCGAAGGATATGGATTTGATGCGGTGCGCTTCTTTGACCATGCGAGGATCCGTCGTCATGATGCCGTCTACATCGGTCCATATCTGGATATCGTCCGCGTCCAGTGCAGCACCGACAATGGCCGCGCTGTAATCGGAACCGCCGCGGCCGATGGTCGTGGTGTTCCCGTTGCTCGTCCGCCCGATGAATCCCTGGAAGACCGGAATGTTGCCCGTCTTGAGGACGGGCTTAAAGTGTTCGACGATCGCGGGATCGGTTTGATCAAAAAGAACCCCTGCCCTTGTAAAGTTGTCGTCGGTGATGATGCATTGACGGGCGTCCATCAGCTGAGCCGGCATCCCGTTGTTTTCCAGTACCTGCGTGAGGATAACCGTGGACAGCCGCTCGCCGTAACTGGCCATGGCGTCCATGACGCGAGGCGTCAGCTCGCCAAGCGCCGCCAGACCTTTGACGAGGTCGCGCATCTCTTTGAAATAGACGTTCATCGTCTCGGCGGCCCAGTCCTCGGCGACGGCGATGTCCATCTTCTGCGCTTCCTTGAAATGCTTCTCCTTTATCTTGGTCAGCAGATCCAGCGCTTCCTGCCTTTTCCCTCTCGCGGCCGTATACGCAACCTCAAGCAGGTTATTTGTGGTTTTGCCCATGGCTGATGCAACGAGAACGGGCTGTTTATTAATTCTTTCGCGGATGATATGCGCCAGACGCGTCATCGCTTCCGCATCTTGAACCGAAGTGCCGCCGAATTTGCAGACAATCATGATTTATTCCAGCAATCCCTGAGCTTTTATCAGTTCCGCGTTCAGGATAGAGGCTCCCGCAGCTCCGCGGACCGTGTTGTGGCCCATTAAAGTAAGTTTGAAATCTAAAATCGAGCACGGCCGGATCCGCCCCACGCAGGTTGCCATGCCATTGCAGCGATTCACGTCGAAACGGGGCTGGGGCCTGTCCTGTGCATCCATTACGAGATACGGCCTTTCGGGGGCGCTCGGAAGCCGGAGTTTCTGCGGAATCCCTTCGTAATCCCGAAGCAGGCGGGCAATTTCGGCTGCCGTGGCCTTATTCGCAAGCTTGATCGATACGGATTCCGTGTGTCCGTCTTCAACGGCGACGCGATTGCATTGCGCGCTTACCTGAAAGTCGGCCGGATCGATCGACCGGCCGTTGAACGTGCCGAGGATCTTGCGGGTCTCATTTTCTACCTTCTCTTCTTCTCCGCCGATGTAGGGAATTACGTTGCCGAGAATATCTAGAGAGGGGACTCCGGGATAGCCGGCGCCCGAAACTGCCTGCATTGACACCATGAATACCTTTTGAATTATAAACTCCTTGTGAATCGGCCCAAGCGCCATCGCCAGAAACATGGTCGTGCAGTTCGCATTCGTGACTATGTATCCCGTGGATTTTCGATTCTGGCGCTGAATCGGGATAAGTCCCAGATGCTCAGGATTCACTTCCGGAATTACAAGCGGCACGTCCTCATCCATGCGATGGTTCTTCGAATTGCTGAGGACGACATATCCCGCAAGAGCGAAGTCTTCCTCGATTTGGCCCGCGACATTCGCGTCCAGCCCCGAGAACACGATCCGGCACTTCAGGTCCGGCGTACAGGGTTTTACTTGCAGCGGCTGCACGGATTCCGGAATCGGTGTCACCTGCTTCCAGGAAACAGCTTCGCGGTACGGTTTCCCCGAAGTCCTTTCAGAAGCCGCGACTTCCGTTACTTCAAACCAGGGATGCCCTTCCAGCAATTTGATGAATTTTTGTCCTACGGCTCCAGTCGCGCCGAGGACTCCCACGGGTATTTTTGCACTCATCGCAGTTCTACTCCCACGGTAATCGAAAGATCCGCATTTTCGCATATCACGGGAATGGCCACAAGCGTCGAGTTGGGAAAAACAGTGGGCGGTTAGCAGTTGGCAGTTGGCAGTGGGCAGTGAAAAAAGTTTGGACCGGGAAGGGTGGGAGGGCATTAGTACATAGTGGAGGTGGGTGTGGCGGGGAAAAACTATAGGGATTTGATTGCGTGGGAGAAGGCGTTCGAATTTACCCTGGCGGTTTATAGAGAAACCGCGGATTTTCCTGCTGAGGAGAAATACGGCATCACTGCGCAGCTTAGGAAATCATGCGTTTCCATACCGTCCAACATCGCGGAAGGCGAAGGCCGAAAATCTTCCGGAGAATTCCGACACTTTATATTTATTGCGCTGGGATCATTGAAAGAGGCGGAAACACAAATCCTGATTTGCAGAGAACTGAACTACCTCAAACCGGACAAAGCGACTGGACTCATGGCAATGGCAGCAGAGGTCGGCCGCCTTCTCAACGGCCTCGCCAAATCCCTATCCACAAAATAACCACCCCACTGCCCACTGCCTACTGCCTACTGCCCACTGTTTTCCCTCAGCCAACGCCCGAGGCACATGACTGGAAAGTACAGGCGATACAGGTGGTAGCGAAGATAGAAGACGCGAGGGAAACCCGTTCCTGTGAACCATGGCTCGTCCCATGACCCGGATTCCAGTTGCGTTTCCAGGAGCCATTGAATTCCCCGGATAACGTCGGGATCTTTTGGGCCGTAAATAGCCATGAGCGCCATAGTCCCCCAAGCCGTTTGCGACGCGGTAGACGGACCCATGCCTTTGAGCGAAGGATCTTCGTATGTATCGGCGGACTCTCCGAAAGAGCCGTCTCCTTTCTGAATGCTTCGAAGCCAGTCTCCGGCTTTCTGTATCCAGGGCAGGTTCATATCTGCGCCGACGGTTTTCAAGCCGCAGATTACCTGCCAGGTGCCGTACACGTAATTCACGCCCCAGCGGCCGAACCAGGAGCCGTCCGGCTCCTGCTCGAATTCGATGAAGTGCATGGCTTTCTGGACGGCGGGATTGTCCGGACGAAAACCGAAATGCCCCAGGCATTCGAGAGTGCGCCCAGTAATGTCCGGGCAGGAATGATCCTGGATGGCGTTATGGTCCGCAAACGGGATGTGCTCAAGGATGGGCCGGTTTATCGTCCGGTCGAACGCGGCCCATCCGCCGTCCTCGTTTTGCATCGCCAGAATCCACTTGATCCCGCGCTCGGAGGGAAGGCGGCCTTCGTCGCAGCCGGACCGCATCAGCGCCATCGTGACCATGGCCGTGTCATCGACGTCCGGGTAATAGGAATTATTAAATTCGAAATACCAGCCGGAAGGTTCGACTGCATGCTGAATATTGGCAGCCCAGTCGCCCATATGGCGGCATTCCTTCTCGACCAGCCACTTTACCGCCTGGCGCATGGATGCATGTTCCTGGTTGAGTCCCGCTTCGCAGAGCGCGTACGTGGCGATCCCCGTGTCCCAGATCGGTGAAAAGCAGGGCTGGAGGCGGATTGTGCCCGCATCCTCGATCATGAGCCGGTCGAGCTGATGCACGGCTTCCTTGACGCGCGGATCGTCCATCGAGTAGCCAAGGCAGCGGAGGGCGATGATGATATAAACCATCGGTGGGAAAATCGCTCCCAGGCCGTCGGACCGCTGGGCATCGGCGCGTTTCAGAATCCATTCCTCGATCTTCTGAAGCGCATTTTTGCGCAAAGGCTTCAGCTTGGTTTTTTCCAACAGCTTGAGCCCTCTGTCGATGGCAAGAAACAGATTCTTCCAACTCAGGAGTTGTTTGTCGAATTCAATGAAGGGGCGGTGCACATAATCATGGCCAGTGTACAATTCCATGATGCTGCGCGGTGCGGGGAGTTGCCGGACGGGGCGGTAGCTGGATACCACGGCGAGAGGCATGATCATGGTTCTGGACCAGGCCGACACCTTATCCAGGTGAAAGTAAAACCACCTGGGCAGCAGCACGAGCTCGGGAGGAATGATCGGCACCGAGTCGTAGTGCATCTGGCCGAGGGCCGCCAGGTAAAACTTTGAGTACGTATTGCATTGCTCGGCTCCGCCCATGGACAGAATCAAATCCCGGGCTTTTTGCATGTGCGGAGCGTCGATGCTGTCGCCCATGAGTTTGAGCGCGAAATATGCTTTGACGGTCGCGCTCAGGTCCGGCTTGCCCCCGGGATACTGCATCCATGCTCCGTCCGACGCCCGCTGCTGCAGTCGCAGATAGTTGGCGATTTTGGGAAGGCGCGAATCATTCTCCTGCTCGATGATGAATTTCAGCAGGATGTATTCGCTCTGGAGGATGGAATCTCCCTCCAATTCCCCACACCAGTAACCGGACGGATCCTGCATCGCCGTCAGACATACGGCGGCCGACGCCAGTGCTTTTCGAGCCCGTTCGGCAACGTCCGTTTCGACGCCGGTCGCCGCATGCAGAATGCCGGGCGAGTGATTTCTGGTGCTTCTATGTCCACGTTCGGCCTTCATCGTTCATATCCTCCTGGCGTTGAGCTTTATGCCGCGTACGTCCGCCGGCCTTGAGTCCCGCGTCTTCGGATTTTCTCAAGCGCTCTTGTCCGCAAATGCCCGCACGCCGAAATATCTCATGCCCAGGGCCCTGAGGGCGATGCCGAGCTTTTTGATCCCAGGCAGGTGGATCGGATTTCGGAAAACGTCGTACTGCTGCCGCTCGATTCTGTCCAGTATGCTCTCGTAAATTTGAATCATCGCCCAGAGCGCAGGCCGGCTCGAGCCGTCGATGAGCGGTAGAAGTTTTCGCGCGGCGGCGTAATATTCGCGCGCCCGCCGCGCCTCGAATTGCATCAGTTTCCTGAACCGCTCGTCCACGACGCCCCGCCGCAGTTCGTCGGCTGTGTATCCGAATTTTTCCAGGTCCTCCATCGGCAGGTAGATGCGCCCGTTGTCGGCGTCTTCTTTTACGTCCCTGAGGATATTGGTCAGCTGAAACGCGATGCCGCATTTTTCCGCGTATTGTCGGGCACGCTCGTCCGAGAATCCGAAAATCTGCAGGCACACGAGCCCGACGGCCGAGGCCACATGAAAACAATACCTATAAAGGTCGTTGAACGTCTCGTACCGGGCGATATCCAGATCCATTTCCGCGCCATCGATGATCCAGTGGAAATATTGCGCGGGGATTGACAAGCGGTTCACGGTATCCCGGAACGCCGGCAGGATGGGATTTGCCGCCTCGCACCCCGAAAACGCCGCGTCCAGGTGCAACCGCCAGTCGCGCAGCTGCGTTTGCTTGGAGTCATGGCTTTCGCTGCCGTCCGAGATATCGTCGCAATAGCGCATGAAGGCGTAGACGGCGCAGAAAGCGCGCCGTTTGTCCCGGGGAAGTACGATGAAGGAGTAGTAGAAATTGCTGCGGCGGCGGGCAACCGCTTCGGCGAATCTGTAAGACGCAAGCAGTTCCGGTCCCATGCTTCTCTCCGAGGGCGCTGAGAATTCTGCTGGAAGGGCTCAAGGGATAATGGCGATCTTGAGGTCCCCATTCCGGTTCAACAATCGCTCCAGCACGTTGCCCAGGGAGCTGAGGCGCTCTTCTCCCGTGATGAGGCTTTTGGCGTTCAGCCTGCCGCGGTGGATTGCATCCAGGGCTTCCCGGATGTGTCGCGGCGTGTGATGGAAATTTGCCTTGATGGTAATCTCGGAATAATGAATAAGAGTGCTGTCCAGGGGGATGTGCGTGCCGGACGGGCAGCCGCCGAACAGATTGATGGTTCCGCCTCGGCGCACCATGCCCAAAGCCTGCTGCCAGGTTTCTTTCAATCCCACCGCCTCGATGACAACATCCGCTCCCCGCATGCCGCTGGTCACCTTGCGCACCTGCTCCACAACGTTTGAGTGCGTGGAGTCGACGACATGATCGGCTCCCATCGCTTTTGCCAAAGCAAGCTGCGAATTGCGGTTGCCCAGCGCCACGACGCGGGCCCCCATCGATTTTAAGGCTTGGACAAACATGAGTCCTATGGGACCCATTCCGATGACCACGACGGTATCCCCCTCCTCGATTCCGGTTTTCTCGACGGCGCGAAGGACGCAGGCGAGGGGTTCGACCAGAGCGGCCTCATGGAAACTGACGTTGTCCGGCAGGATCAGCAAGTTCTGGCGGACTATGGATTCGGGGATTTTAATAAATTCCGCATAGGCGCCGTTGATGAATTGAAGGTTCTCGCAGAGATTGGCGAGGTGCCGCTCGCAGAAGAAACACTCGTTGCAGGGTCCGGAATTGGCGGCCACCACCCGCATGCCGGGAGAAAAGCTCTCGACGCCTTCGCCCACTTCCTCTACGACTCCCGCAAGCTCATGCCCGAACACGGAGGGCGGCACGATCATGCGCGCGTGGAATCCCTGGCGATAGACCTTAAGGTCTGTCCCGCATGTGAGAGCGGCTTTGATCCTGACCAGGACTTCCCCCGCCTCGACGCGTGGAATGGGGATCTGCTCGATGCGCACGTCCCTTTTTCCGTATAGAACGGCTGCGGTCATCTTTTCTCTGGTAACCTTTATCAGTTCTCTCATGGCTGTATCACGACCTTTAGCGAATGCTCAGAAGGATGCGACGCCAAGTGAATCCCTTCCGGAAGCAGGTCCAGTGCGAATCTGTGGCTGATCAGCCGGGCCACATTAATTTTTCTTTCGAATATCATGTGAGCAGCTTTTTCCTGAAGCTCTATCGATGCGCTGTAGCTTCCGATGAGCTTCTTTTCCTCGACACAGATACGGGAGGCGTCGACCGGGACCATTTCTCCGGCCACAGTCTGAGCGAAGAGCAAAACGCGGCCGCCTCTTCGAATAATGCGCTGCGCATCCTCGATAGCTCGCGGATTCGCTGCGGCGACAATTGCCAGGTCCGCCCCACGGCCTTCCGTCATACGCGAAACGGCTGCCTCGACATTGTCTTCCTCGGGATTGAGCGCCAGTTCGGCGCCCAGTTCCCTGGATATCTCAAGCCTGCTTTCCATCAAATCCAGACCGATGACCTTTCCGCCTTCGTATGCCGCTGACTGCATCATAAGCAGACCAACCGGTCCTTGTCCATATACGACGACGATTTCACCCGGTTCCAGTCCGGCCGTCTCCAGGGCTTTCAGGCAAGTGTTGAGCGGTTCAAGAAAGCTGGCCTCCTCGAAACTTACATCCTCCGGAATCAGGACGGTTCCTTCCTCGACGATCCAATCCATGATCCGCACATATTCGGCGAATCCCCCGCCGGCGGGTTCGAATCCTGCCGTTGTGCCCGTGCGCAGGTAAGATTCGCATTGGGAAAAAAGCTTCTTCCGGCAATAAAAGCAATTCCGGCAAGGGATGTGGTGGTGCGCAGCCACGCGGTCTCCCGCCTTGAATCGTGTGACGCCGCGCCCTGTCTCGACAACGGTGCCGGCAAACTCATGGCCGAAAATCCGCGGCGGTTTGACGAGGCCATACTCTATTTTTTTCAGATCCGTTCCGCACACGCCGCACGTGTGCACCCTGACGAGCAGTTCGCCGTCGGAAATCTCCGGCACGGGGACATTTTCCACGGAAATGAGAGATGGACCTCTGTATACCGCGGCGCGCATCGGTGCACCATTGATTCTGCTTTGTCTGTTCATTTCCGGATTTGCAGCCTGCTGTTGTTCGCCTCTCTCGAAGGCCATAGATACTAAATTGTCTTCGCGCGCAAATTGGAGACTCGATCCTGTGCGGAATCGGGCTTCCACTCATGACGAAAATAATCTACTGCTTCACGCAGTGCCTTTTCTACCGGCCCGGGGCTGTAACCCAACTCCCTCCGTGCCTTTTCACTGCTGATATACATTTTATACCGAGCCATACGAACACCCTCGAGAGGTATGCTGGGTTCTCGCCGCAATAGGGTGCCGATCAGGCAATTTTCCACGCAACCCGCAACAAAAGCCAGGGTCCATGGTATCCGGAATCGTGGCGTGCGTTTCCCGCAGATCCGGGCCAGTGCCTCCAGAATCTCCTCCAGACTCCAGTTTTCGCCGCCCAGGATGTAGCGTTCCCCGATTTTTCCCTTCGCTTCCGCAAGTAGATGTCCCCGTGCAACGTCTTCGACTCCAACGAGATTCAATCCCGTTTCCACGTAAGCGGGCATATGACCCTTGATGAATTCGAGTATGATTCGGCCCGTTGGCGTCGGCTTGAGATCTCCTGTGCCCACCGGCGTTGTCGGATTGACAATCGTTACAGGGAGGCCTTCGGCGGCGAATTCCTTCGCAACCTGTTCGGCCATAAACTTGGACCGTTTGTAATGCCCGATCATATCGTCGAGGCTGACCGGGCTGTCTTCGTCCGCGGGGCGCTCATCTTTCCGCAATCCGATTGTTCCCACAGAACTGGTGTAAATGACTTTTTCCACACCGGCTTCACAGCACGCCGAAAGGAGGTTGCGCGTTCCTCCGACGTTATTGTCGTAAATATCTTGCGGATTCCTGGCCCAAAGGCGGTAATCGGCGGCCACATGATAAACGAAACGGCAACCCTGGACACAGCGCAGAAGAGAGCTTTGATCCTTGAGATCGCCGATGGCAATTTCGCAGCCAAGGGCCTCGATATTCGATTTGCGGCTGGAATTGCGCGCCAGAATCCTGACGCGGTCGCCCCGCTGCAAAAGCTGGCGCAATACATGGCTTCCTATGAAGCCCGTCGCCCCGGTAAGGAATGTAAATTCCTCTGCCATAAGTTCCGTTATGCCTATACAAACTCTTTATACGTTTGCACGGATTTATTCCTGTCAACCGGCAGGGCATTCCGCACCCGTGAAAATTTAAACAGACAACTATATCCCAAGTACGAGGCAATTCCAATATTCGTCACTATTTCAATGATATTTTCCTTCAACGCCGGATTCATGCAGGGATGTCTTTCGGGCGGCTCTGACCAGTTCCTGGGGCAGCGAAAACTGCACATGTTCCACCATTCCGCCGGCAGTTTCCATGCCCGGATAGCCGAGGCCGGTCAGATATTTTACTACCCTCTCCACCAGTCCTTCGGGCGCGGATGCTCCGGCGGTCAGACCAACCGTCCGGACGCCGTGCAACCACTCCAGGTTGATGTTTTCAATGTCGTCAATAAGATACGCCGGCGTTCCGGCGCCCTGGGCGACCTCCACCAGACGGCGGGAATTGGAGCTGTTGGCCGAGCCCACGACCAATATCAATTCCGCCTTTTTTGCCAGCTCGAGCACGGCGCTCTGGCGATTCTGCGTCGCATAGCATATGTCTTCGGAGGCGGGCGATACGATCAGCGGGAACTTCTCGCGGAGCCTGTCGACGATGTGGCGCGTATCATTGAGGCTGAGAGTGGTCTGAGTCAGGTATGCTACTTTTCTAGGATTTGGCACTTTAAGACTGTCGATGCTTCCTTCCGGGTCCAGGACAAATATGGATCCGGGGGCCTCTCCCAATGTGCCGATGACTTCATCATGGTCGGAGTGGCCTATTAAAATAATTGTGTGCCCCATTCCGGCGTATTTAATTGCTTCGTGGTGGACCTTGGTAACCAGAGGGCAGGTTGCATCGATCACCTGGAGCTTGCGAGCGGTGGCTTCAGCAGCAATTTCGGGGGCGACTCCGTGGGCGCTGAATATCGCCCTGCCCTCGATGGGTACCTCATCCAGCTCATTGACGAAAATGATTCCCTTTTGCCGAAGCTCGTTCACGACAAATTTGTTGTGAACGATCTCCCTGTGCACATAAATTGGCTGCCCGTATACCTCCAGGGCGATGTTTACGATGTCGATTGCTCGAACCACGCCGGCGCAGAATCCGCGCGGAAATGCCAGCACGATTTTCTTGGTGTCCAATTCACTCTCCCTGAAATTCCACCTGCGCAGATATTATACCTGCACGGTCTGGAATCTGAAAGTTGACGCTGGAGAAGTCGTTTGGTAGTATCGATTCCTCTTGTGGCGCTATCGTCTAGGGGCTAGGACGGGTGGTTCTCAGCCATCAAACCAGGGTTCGATTCCCTGTAGCGCTACCAAGCCTTGCCTCCAGATACCATTTCAGGATCATGCAAGAGATTCACCAGGCTTGATTTCAGGCTGCAATCCGCGATGCGGTCGATCGCGCAGTGCGGGCCCCAGGTGGCTTTGTGCCCAAAAGAAATATCAGATGTACGGATTGCAGTGTAAAATACGCCTGCAATCCAGTCGACATGGAGCAATCAGATGGCTGATAAGCGCGATCCCTATAAAGATCTGGCGGATGTGTATGACGAGATGACGGCAGATCCGGAAATCCGGAAATTCTATCGGTACTGGAGAGAACTGCTTCTGCAGATGATTTCAGAACGGAAGCTGAAGGTCCGGACGCTTGTCGATCTGATGTGCGGAACGGGGAACTCCACGATCCCCTGGATTCGCGGAACAGGATGGCGCGTTGTCGGGGTGGATGGCTCCGCGGCCATGCTGCGGCAGGCTCGAAAGAAGTCCGACCGGGTGCGCTGGTACTGCCAGGACATTCGCAAACTCAGACTCAAAGAGCGGGCGGAAGCAGCGACCTGTCATTTCGATGCGCTCAATCACATCCTTTCCCCGAAGGAAATGCAGCAGGTTTTTCACCGCGTCGCCCGTGTGATCAATCCGGGCGGATTATTCGCCTTTGACATCAGCACAGAGAACTGGTTCCGCTGGCTGCATGAACGGGACAAGCTCAGCGCCATCGGCAAGAATCATATGATGAGCTCCAATCGATATGATCCCCAAAACCGGATTGTCGAGTTCCGCCAACTCTGGTTTATCCCCAGAGGGCGGCTTTACGAGAAACGGTTGATTCGGGTACGGGAGCGTCCCTATACGGTTGCGGAAATCAGAGAGATGGCGAGAAGGTCAGGTTTCCGGGTGCTTGCGGCCAGGCGGCAGTGGGTGCTGGAAGGGAAAACGGTTCGTCTCGCTTTCGTCCTCGAAAAGAAGGCCCAAACAGGCTAGATGCGGAAGGTGTAGTTCAGCTTGATGCGGAAATGGGTCTGCGAAGACTCGAAGCGGTTCAGATCGTTTTCGCGCCAGTTATGATTGAACACGACAAAAAATTCTCTCCCGGGCTTCATAATCCACCGCAGGCGACTCTGCAGCCCTATGTCCCGCGAATCGGTGTCATATTGCACGAAATTGGAAAGCGTGACGAAGGGAGTAAAAGAATAATTCAGCCGGTACATCATCAGGCTTGTGTCGAAATCCCCCTCTTTCAAGCTGATCCAGTTTTTCTGGATACTTAATGATACGGTCAGGTGTTGATTCTTTCGCCAGGTCAAATCTCCCTGGTAGCGGCGCTGCGTTCCCGAATAAAAGGAACCCACGCTGGCGTCGATCATGGCCGATAGCGGCCTGCTCTCGGAGGAAAAGAACGTTATGTTGTGGGAGGAGAATTCATAAGAGCCCTCCGGCAGAACAACGCCTTTCCGGATATTAATCATCCACGGTTCGAAGAGCTGCTCTCGGCTCCATTTCCACTCGTAGCCGGCGAAGTCTCCGCTGTTGAACTCCCAGCGGAGCGGATTCACCGTCATTTCTTTTGACTCCCATGTTCCCTTATCGAGCTTGTAATAATCCGTATACTCCAACTCAAACGACATCCGGCGGATATTCCAGAAATCGGGACGCGGGCTGACTTCGAAACTCCCTGATGAGATCCGGACTCCGTCGCGAGGTACAAACCCGAGTGCAGGATTGTAGTTCTCCCCAATGTTGATCCACTTGTACTGAGCCTCAATCAGGTCGTTGGGGTAGGAGAGGATGCCTCCATAGGAATTATCTCGATTTTCGAGTCCCGTGGTCCAGGTCTTGGAGGCAAACAGAGTCATATTGATGTTCTTCCCGCGGTTCAGGAAATTGGATGTGCCCAGCTTCAGGTCCAGCCCGCCCATCTGGTTGCTGGTTTGCCCGGTGGGATCCCCGTTGGAGAAAATTGCGCCGACGTAAGACTGCCTCAGGAAATTGGCCTTTATACGTCCAACAGAGAGATTCTTGCTCGCAACCTTGGGAATGGACGGATCCTCGAAGTCATCCAGTCTGCCGGTCTGCACATCCAGCATTCCCACATCGAATCTTCCTATTTTCCCTGTCAGCTTTTCTCCAAACCGAAGCGGAACTTCGTAGCTTTGCCCCATAAAATCCTGAATCAATCCGATGCGCCGGGAAAAGAAAGGCATCAGATCGCCGCCGGCATTGAAACCCGGCGGACCGAATATTTCTACTTTCGCAAATTCGAAAATGCCGGCATCCTCCAGAAAGAAGGACCGTTTTTCCGGATAAAACAAAAGAAAGCGGGTCAGATTGATCTGGCGGGTATCCACTTCCGTTTCGGCAAAATCGGTGTTGATCGTGGTGTTGGAAACCAGATTGGACGTGATCCTATAGGAAATGTCCATTCCGGCATCCGGTTCGCCCTTCACGACGTCCCGCCGGTCGATATCCCTGCTGAAGCCGGCAATCCCGCTGGGCTTGATGTCCAGCCCGACTCCCTGGGAAGGATTTTCTATGCCTGCAATGTTGCCCGCCTTCTCGATTTGAAAAATCATTGTATCCAGCGACGGTGAAGCCCATCTGGAAGTCTCTCTGCCGCGGACAAGAAAGCGGGATATGTTGAATCCCCATTCACTGAGACCGGGGTTGAAGCCGACCGTTTTGAAGGGTATCTCGAATTCTGCCGTCCACCCTGTGGAGTCCACATGGGTGCGGACATCCCAGATGCCGTCCCACTCCAGCGAAGCGCTCCGGTTTTCAGCGATGCGGCCGTCCACAAGCGCGCCAACGGCGTTCGTGGAAAAGAAATAGGCGTTGCGATGGTCGTGATACGTGTCGAGGACAATTTCGATGCTGTCGTTTTCCACCAGGTATGCGTCCCGGCTCATTTCGGTCGCTACAATCTGCCCGGGATTCCGGTCCTCGCACCGGACCGCGATATAAAGCGCATCCCTGTTGGCGGCCAGCCAAACCCTCGTCGCTTCCGAAGGCGCTTCGCCGGGACGCGGTTCCACCTGGGTTAAATTGGCAATGCCGGGATTTTCCCGCCAGGCTCCTTCATTCAATAATCCGTCGACATGTATTTTTTCCGAGAGACGCAGCACGGCTGCCTTCCGGCTCTCCTCGGCGCTGAGAGGCAGGCCCATTACCATAAATAGGAGGACGACAACCTGGGGGAATCCACGGGCGGGGCTTTCTCTCAGCATTCAAGTAAACTCCGGCAAAAATCCGTCTTTGATTATTTTTGCCTCTATGAATTAACCGTTTCCGGCTTGCTCGCAATGAAGCTCTGCCGCCGGCATAAACACAGGGCTGCGTGCCGGCCACTGCAGGCACAATCGGCAGGATCGGCGCCGAGCGCAAAGTATCGCATTCACGCCTGCAAGACTCAACCAATTATTGCCGAACCACCGCAAACAATGCGGCGGCCGAGGATGCTGGATTGGCGATGAAGGTGCCGCTTCGCGATGTACTGAAACCAGCGCGCACAGTCCCCGGCATTGTGAAATAATCCTGTCTCCGCCAAGGACGCCGACGGGCACGCGGCTCAATGCATCCTTCGGATACGGCGTTTTTATTTGAACCGTTTTGCCCTTCGCAATAGAATAGCCCGTTCGCCTGAAGCCCCCTACGGCTTCAGGCAATCTCTCATGTGCTCAATAGAACCCGATAAACCCGTAGGGGGGCTTTCCGGGAACGGGGAAGCATCGTGAAGATACATGAGTTTCAGGCAAAGCAAGTGCTCGCTCAATTTGGCGTTCCCATCCCTCGTGGCGAAGTGGCCAGCAATCCCTATGAGGCATACGACATAGCTTCGCGCCTGGGCGGGACTGTGGTCGTGAAGGCGCAGATCCACGCGGGGGGACGCGGAAAAGGAGGCGGAGTCAAGCTCGCATCCACGCCGTCAGAAGCCGAAGAGATTGCGGGCAAAATGATCGGCATGACTCTCGTCACACACCAGACTGGACCGGAAGGACGCAAAGTCCGTCGAGTCCTTATCGAAGAAGGCCTGCCCATCAAGAAGGAATTCTACCTGGGCATCGTCGTCGACCGCGGAACCCAGCGGCCCGTGATCATGGCGTCTCCCGCCGGCGGGATGGATATCGAGAAAGTGGCTGCGGAAACGCCGCATCTTATTTTTAAGGAATTTGTAGATCCGAGCGTCGGCCTGCAGCCTTTTTCTTTGAGAAAACTGGCCTTTCGATTGGGCCTCACGGGTGAGCTCCTGATTCCGACCACCAAGATCATCGCAGCGCTCTACAGGGCTTTCGAGACGGTCGATGCTTCGCTCGTCGAAATTAATCCGTTCCTTCTCACTGAGACCGGCAAGCTTTACGCCCTGGACGCCAAAATTAATTTCGACGACAACGCAATTTACCGTCACAAGGATTTGCTGGCATTTCGGGATTTCTATGAAGAAGACACTCTCGAAATAGAAGCCTCAAGATACAACATTAATTACATCCGGCTGGACGGGACGATAGGCTGCATGGTCAACGGCGCGGGCCTGGCCATGGCAACGATGGACATCATCAAGCTTGCGGGCGGCAATCCGGCCAATTTCCTGGATGTCGGCGGCGGAGCAACCGTGAACCAGGTGAGAAACGCTTTCAAAATCCTTCTTGGCGACCGCAACGTCAAGGCGGTCCTCATCAATATCTTTGGCGGGATTGTGCGCTGCGACGTGGTCGCCAACGGTGTGGTAGAAGCGGCTAAGTCCATCGGCGTCAATATACCCGTCGTGGTGCGCCTGGAAGGCACAAACGTAGAGCAGGGACAGCAAATCCTCCGGAATTCGGGAGTCAAGTTTACGGTTGCGGAGGGAATGAAAGATGCCGCAGAAAAAGTCGTTGCACTTGCCAAGTAAGGAGGATTCCGTTGGCTATACTGGTTGATAAAAACACTCGCTTAGCAGTTCAAGGCATTACAGGCAAGGAAGGCTCTTTTCACGCCCAGCAGTGCATAGCATACGGCACGAAAGTCGTAGCCGGGATCACTCCGGGAAAAGGCGGAACCGTGCACGAAGGCGTCCCCATCTTCAGCACGGTCGAGGATGCCGTCGAGAAAGAGGGCGTTAACGCAACGGTCATCTTCGTCCCTCCCGCTTTCGCCGCCGATGCCATCATGGAGGCGGCCGCTGCGCGCGTCCCTTTGATTGTCTGCATCACGGAAGGGATTCCGACACTGGACATGGTCCGCGCCATGACGTTGGTCTCGCGGTCCGGGAGCCGTCTTATAGGGCCCAACTGCCCGGGAATCATCTCGCCCGGAAAATGCAAGATCGGAATCATGCCGGGACAGATATTCAAGGAAGGCAGCGTCGGTGTTGTTTCGCGCAGCGGAACCCTGACGTATGAAGCCGTTCATCAACTGTCCGGGAGAAATATAGGGCAATCCACCTGCATCGGCATCGGAGGGGATCCGGTCATTGGTACCAATTTCATTGACGCCTTGACGCTGTTCAACAAGGATCCTGAGACCGCGGCCGTCGTCATGGTGGGTGAAATCGGCGGAACGGCAGAGGAAGATGCTGCGAAGTATATCAAGGAAAACATGAAGAAGCCGGTGGTAGGATTCATCGCGGGACGCACGGCTCCTCCGGGCAGGCGCATGGGACATGCCGGCGCCATCATCTCGGGCGGGAAGGGGACCGCCGCCGAGAAAATCGAGGCGATGCAGCAGTGCGGCATCCACGTCGCCTTGAGCCCGGCCGACATCGGCGATACCATGGCCGCCCTCATCTAGTTGGTAGTCGTTAGTCGCTGGTGTTTTTTGCACCAACGGCTAACGGCTAGATAATTCATTCGTGATGCGGCTTTGTTCTATTAAACTAAATGTATGAGTGTGGGCCGGCTGCTGATTGCTCTGGGCATTTTTCTGCTTCTGTTGGGCGTATTGCTGACATACACGCCATTCTTTTCGTTCCTGCATCTCGGCCGACTGCCGGGGGACATTCGGATAAGGCGAGGCGGCTTTTCTTTGTACTTCCCATTGACAACATGCGTCATCCTGAGCATCCTGCTCAGTTTGATATTCTTCATTTTTCGCAAATAAGCGACGGATTCCAATATGGCTAAAAACAACAAAGCAATGGAACAGGCGGTCCTGGATGCTCTTCGCGCGGTAAGAGATCCCGATCTGAATAACGATATCGTCAGCCTGAATTTCATAAAGGACCTGAAAATCGAAGACGGCAAGGTATCGTTCGCCATCGAGTTGACGACTCCCGCATGTCCGGTCAAAAAGGAGATGGAACAATGGGCGCGTGACGCCATCATGACTGTAAGCGGAGTTCGAGAGGTGAAGATCAGCATGACATCGGCCGTGTCGCGAAGCACGGCGGCCGCCGGCAAGCAGAGCATTCCGGGAGTGAAAAATATAGTCGCCGTCGGCAGCGGCAAAGGCGGAGTGGGAAAAAGCACGGTCACGGTGAACCTGGCTGTGGCACTGGCGCAGGCCGGCGCATCCGTCGGTCTCCTGGACGCGGACATCTATGGCCCGAACATCCCACTGATGATGGGCATCGAGGGGCGGCCCCATGCAATCGATGATCGCATACAGACGCTATCGAATCATGGCGTCCGTGTCATGTCGATGGGCTTCCTGACGAGTGACGATACGCCCCTAATCTGGCGCGGGCCCATGCTTCACAGCGTTATTCAACAATTCCTTCACCAGGTGGACTGGGGAGAGCTGGATTACCTTTTGATCGACCTTCCGCCGGGTACGGGAGATGTGCAGCTCAGCCTGACGCAAACCGTTCCGCTGATGGGGGCTGTGATAGTAAGCACTCCTCAGGACGTAGCCCTTCAGGATGCCCGCAAGGCGATCCAGATGTTCCGCCAGGTCCGAGTTGAGATCTTGGGAATCGTGGAAAACATGTCGTATTTCCAGTGTCCTCACTGCGGCGAACGAACTCCCATATTCGGCCACGGAGGAGGCGCCGCGACAGCGGCCAAATATGACGTGTCTTTCCTGGGCGAAGTTCCGATTGATCTGGCGCTGCGGGAGGCTGGAGATGCGGGCAAGCCCATTGTGGCTCTCGATCCGGGTTCACCTGTTGCGCAGGCGTTTGTTCAGATAGCGGAGAGAGTTGCAGCGCAGGTGAGTATCGCAAACCTAACTGGCGCGGACAAGTTGATCATCGAATAGTGGACATCCTCGTCATCCATCCCGGCGGTCTCGGAGACATCATCCTTTCGCTCCCGGCCGTCGCCCTGCTGCGAAACAGATACCCTTCTGCCCGGTTAACGATAGCCGGCAATGTCGATCATCTCGTGCCAGTGGTGTCGGGGTATGCCGAAAGCATTGTTTCTATCTCAACGCTCCCGCTGCACTATTTGTATGTTTTGGATTCCGTGCCGAATGTAGTGGCGGAATTCTATAGAGCCTTTGACCTGATTGTCTCCTGGACCGGTGGCAGCGATCCCGTATTCAACAAAAACTTCAAAGAAATCCATCCTGATGTCCGCATCGCCTCATGGAGTCCTGCAGCGGGCGAAATGCGGCACGTGTCCCAGATGTTTATTGATTCATTAAACATTAGGAATAATGCGGATATTATGGCAACTCCCACGCCGATAACCGTAAACCGGGAATTGATAGACGAAGGGATGCAATGGCTTATAGAATGCGGTTGGCATGCCGGAGATTCTCTGATAGCCATTCATCCCGGCGCGGGATCCAAACTTAAGCGATGGCCGGTTGGGCGTTTTACTGAGCTTGTGCGACACCTGGTGCTTCAAGAGGGAAGGAATCTTTTGGTTGTCGAAGGCGATGCCGAGCGCGGACTTTCCAGCGAGATAATGAAGTCACTTCCACGAGACAGCGTAATATTTTTCGATTCCATGCGTCTTAGTCTGCTTGCCGCTGTTTTAGCACAGTGCAACCTCTTTGTTGGCAACGATTCCGGTGTAGCTCATCTGGCTGCAGCGCTCAGAGTTCCCAGCATCGTGATATTCGGCCCGACCTTGCCGCAACACTGGGCGCCGTTGGGGCGCGAGGTGAGGATTCTCAGAAATCCTGCAGGGTGCCAGGCATGTGCCGCTGCCGTAGAAAATCACTCCTGTCTCGAAAACATCACAGTCGAGGATGTAATCCAAAATTTGCCAGCCTTCGCCAAGGCTTCGGCTGGCAAGCCAGCTCTATAAAAGATGCGGGTAGGCTAGCCGACTTTTTATAGGATGCCTGCCGGCAAACAGAATTCACCAAAAATGTTTGTTGGCAAATGCTCGTCCGGATCCGGTCTTCAGATATTGCTCGAATGCAGACGCACGTTGATCGTCGGCAAAACGGATTGCGGTTACGACGCGCCAGGGAGGGAACTTGGATGTGTGTAGGGAACCGCCTTGATTGTGAGCGGCCAAGCGCTGCAGGAGGTTGTTTGTCAATCCGATGTAATGTTGTCGAGGGTGATGGATGCTCTGGATGAGGTAAACGTATTTCATTTGCGGGACAGGGTTTGTTGAAGATACACGGCACTAAGTGAATGCGTTGCCCTCCTTCGTCCGCCTGAGCTTCCGCTCCGGCGAACTTCGGCGGGCAGCCTTCGCCAAGGCTCCGGCTTGCCAGCCGAAGCCTTGGCGAAGGCTGGTGGAGGTGGCGGGGATCGAACCCGCGTCCGAAGGACTTCAGCTAGTAGAGCCTACATGCATATCCAATCCGTTTGTATTTCGCGAGCGCAACGTTCGGACTGGCAGGAGCGCGCACCCGCTAGCCCCTAAGGTTTCGGTCAGAGATTCCAGGACTCGAATCCCAACCTATCCTGCTGTGTGACGCCCCGGTCCGCCCCCGCAGGAAAGAGCGGCGGGACGTGGCTGCTTAAGCAGCCAGTGCTAACTGATTGTCAGCAGTTATGTTTAATTCCACGATTTTAACGAGTCGCGGGCAACTCGGCATGCCTCTACTGCCTCTTGACCCCCGTCGAATCCAGTTCACCCCCATGAGAAACAATTGTTACACCCATATTATAAGTCTTATTGCAGTTGCGGTCAAATACGCCCGTGCCGATTCCAGAATCCAAATCCAGATAGAATTCCTGCTTCCTGATCTGGAATCGAGAATCCGGAATCTGGAATCGATTTTTTGGCCGAGAGAGCGCACGATCTATGCCATAATGGTGCGCCATAATATAAAGGATGAACTTAATGGAAAAAGGAAAACTGGAACAGACATTGGTACTAATCAAGCCGGACGCACTGAAAAATTCGCTGACCGGCTATCTGCTATCGCAGTTATCGGAGTTTCATACCGGGCTGCATTTCTCCGCAACCAAGATTGTCCACGTCAGCAGAATGCTAGCGGAAGAGCACTATGCGGAGCATAAGGGAAAGCTCTTTTTCCCGTCGCTGTTGGAATACATCATGGGGGATGTCCACTATCCGGACGAGCCTTGGAAGAGAAGAGTCATTGCCATCGTGTATCAGGGGCCGAATGCCGTCAAAAAAATTCGGGAAATAGCCGGCCCGACAAATCCCCACGTGGCCCGGAAGGACAAACCCGGGTGTATTCGCGCCCTGGGGACGGTTGTTCCTCTGATGGACGCAGAGGGGAAAATGATCAGTGAACGCATGGACAACCTGATTCATGCGTCGGCGACCGACGAGGAAGCGGAAAGAGAAATCAAGCTCTGGTTCAAGCCCGACGATATACCGCCGCTGATGCGCCCTTATGCCACGGAGAGATGCGATAGCTATTTTTATTACAGGGACGGGAAGCTCCACAGAGCGCATGAACGCGGGGCTTGTTGCCTGATAGCTCCAGGGGATGCAGCATGGAAATCGGACCTGGATGTTCTGCACCAGCTGAGTCAAAACGCGACCGCTTCGGACACGCTGGAATCTGTGGCCGCAAAATATCTCATCAACTCGGATAGCGTCTAATGGACTCAGAAGCCCGGATCATTATTGTTCTGCCTGCTTACAACGCCGCGCAGACGCTTGAAAAAACCTACGCGGATATCCCCAGGGATAAAATCTCCAAAATCATTCTTGTGGATGATGTCAGCCAGGATCAAACAGTGGAGATCGCGCGCGCTCTGGGATTGTCCGTTGTCATTCATATTCAAAACCGCGGATATGGGGGCAATCAGAAAACCTGCTACCTGGAAGCGCTCAAGGAGGGTGCGGATGTGGTTGTCATGCTGCACCCGGATCATCAATACGATTCCAAACTGGTGCCTGAGCTTGTCGCACCGATACTGTCCGGCAGGGCGGATATGGTAATGGGATCACGCATCCTCAACGGCGGGGCGCTTAAGGGCGGCATGCCTTTCTGGAAATATTTGTCAAAACGCGCCCTCACAACCGCTGAAAATGCGATCTACCGAACGAAGCTTACGGATTGCCACAGCGGATTTCGCGCTTACAGCCGCCGTTTCCTTTCGACGGTGCCGTTCCTTTTGAATTCCGACGACTTTGTTTTCGACTCGCAGATGATTGCGCAGGCGGTGTACCTTGGGTTCAGGATTGAGGAAATTCCGGTGCAGGCGCGCTATTTTCCAGAAGCATCCAGTGTGAATTTTAAGGTAAGCACGATTTATGGAATAAAGACTACCGGCGTCATGCTGCGCTTTCTGCTGCAAAAGCTCGGATGGATGCGTTCCCGCTTTTTTGACCGGAAATTGCCGGAGATTGTCAGCAAGTATCATCATGAGAGCATCTTTCGCATGTAGCGGAAGTCTCCACCGGCGAAACAGCAAAGGTTTGACAGAAGCGGATGTCAATTTGCGACATGTCCGCAATTTTTTCATGTCAGGGAGCATTGGAACGGCTTCCGCCGCCCCGGCCGGGATTGGGGCGGTATCGGCAACGCAATCGGATTTGCCATCGCGGCTGCCTATCGTTTCGCGATTTCGCCCGCGATTCCGATCCCGATTATGCTGTGCAACCCGCTTTGAGCGGCGCATATGCTTAAGCCTTCGGCAAAGTAACAGAATACCCGCTCCGGAGCGGTAATCGTATCCCCCGCCCAAATGCGCTGCTCCCGCTGCATGTTCGCGCCTTAGAGATGGGTAATCCGCCTGGTTAAGGGGGCGCGAAGGATCAGGGTAAGTGCTTTTTATTGTTGCCGAAAAATGATTTTTTGGGGTTGCAGTGGCCGATTTCACATGCTAGAGTTAATCTTTTGTCAACGCTGGCGTAGCTCAGCTGGTAGAGCAGCTGATTTGTAATCAGCGGGTCGGGGGTTCAAATCCTCTCGCCAGCTCCAGTAATTAAGGGTGTGAAGTAGCTGTAGAACTTGGGATTGCGGAACCTAGATTCGGCGGTTTTCCCGGATGCAATTTGTTGAGCCGGTTCCGGCTCACCTGTAAGCTCCCTGGACTCATATTTGACGGAAGACAAAAATATTGCCGAATGTTCCCATGCCTTGCGTATGTTTGGAGAGGTGGTCGAGCGGTTAATGGCACTGGGCTGTAAACCCAGCGTCCTTCGGGACTACGGAGGTTCGAATCCTCCCCTCTCCACCAGCCTTCGCCGGCCTTCGCCAAGGTTTCGGCCGGCAAGCCGACTATAGCCTTAGCGACGACTGACAAGCCAGAATTCGGTCGGCAAGCCGGAATGAAGTTGGAATGAGACCGGAAGGGCCTGTCCGCCGAAGCTTTGGCGGAGCGGATTTATCCGCCGTAGCGAAGCGAAGGCGGAAAACTGATATAAAGCGGGAGTAACTCAGTTGGCAGAGTCATAGCCTTCCAAGCTATTGGTCGCGGGTTCGAGTCCCGTCTCCCGCTCCAGCCTTCGCTAAAGCGACGGCTGGCAAGCCAACCGTGGCAAAGCGACGGCTGAAAGGACTTGTTCGCCGTAGCTTCAGCGAAGGCGGCAGGCGGAAACGCAGCCCACGTAGCTCAGTCGGTAGAGCGCGTCCTTGGTAAGGACGAGGTCACCAGTT
>JAEAME010000562.1_pt1 | contig 36491 bp, 36 predicted proteins | sample 8958731 | NCBI WGS metagenome assembly JAEAME01 (sample SAMN16933194, study PRJNA681113) | bioreactor sludge metagenome | isolation source: anerobic bioreactor sludge (Control) | place: India:Bengaluru | collected 2018-10-24
CGGCGGGACAACCGGGTTCTTTCGTGGGAGGGTCATGAAAAAGAAAGTTGTGTGTGCTCTTATACAATAACACTTCGGCATCAAGCCCGCATCCGCAGAAATATCTAATATGATATAAGTATAAATAACACCAGGAAAACAAATTGGAAACAACACTGAGATAAATACTTTTTTCCCTTACCATAATTAAAGAGGCTCCCATAGCACTATTGTTGTACGGGAGCCTGTAGATCGATCCTTCCGGCTTGTTATGTTATACGCTTAATGTTGAAATGAAATTCTAATTACTCCAGGTACAGTAAAAAACAGGTGTTTTACTAGACTGCTTCGTCAGGGACGTCATATACTGTCGTCTCGACCTCGTCTTCCATCAGCGGATCAACCATGTTTTCCAATGAGAGACGTTCGGGAGAGTTTTTCCAGGCTGTCCAGTGGTCATCGGAAACCCATGTCCCGATGGTCAGCAGTTCGATGGGATTCTCGCCTCTGACCAGGGTTTCGCCCATCACATAACCCGGCTGGTGCAGCGCCGCTGCTCTTAAGTCCAGGAGATACAGGATCATGGTCCGGTAGTTCTCGGGTTTCACCCGACGTTTTAAAAATATCTTGATCATTACAACCCCCCTTTACGACCGAATCATGCCGCATTTTTAATCATGCCATGACGTACCATCATCAATCCATATTATACTTGTTTTCTTAACGATTGCTATATTTCCCATCTCGAAAATAGCGTGATGAATATACAACAGGTTGTGGTTGACTGAGAATATGTACGCAACAATTTGTTATTTTTACAAAATATACTGGTTTTTATATTGGTATGCAGGGGAGTTCATGGTATAATGCCTTGCAAGTAGTAAAATAGAAGCTAACCGGAGTGGAGGATTTAGATGCCGCAATCCATTGAATTCCAGAAACAAATGCTTGAGACCGTGTATATCAACCTACCGGGGCCGGCCGAACCTACACCGGGAATGACGGGCGGGGAACTGTTGCACGGCTTTTTAGCTGAAATTTACAATACTGAGCATGCAGAGACTCGTGCCCTGGTAAGGAGTCTCTGTCAAAAATGGAACGTGGTCTACCGCCAGAGTCAGGGATAAAATACAACCGGCATTACTCTATTAACACACGGATATAAATACAAACAGGAATCTGATAACCCCTGTTTTTTAGGTTCTTATCCGTTGTTTTCATCATATTGTTTTCGTTATATTGCCCTGATTTATATGATTTCGAATAAAAGAGAGGGTCTTTCATCAGGTTTATAGGTGATGAAAAAATGATGATCGCGTTAATCAGGAAAGGATTGTCATGAAGGCGATCATTTTAGTCGGGGGGAAGGCTACCCGGCTGCTACCTTTGAGTGTAAACACTCCAAAATCATTGGTCCCCGTGGTCAACGTCCCCATCCTGGAACACCTTATCGGCCATGTCCGGGAACATGGTATTCAAGAGATTGTCCTCGCTCAAGGACACCTGGGACAAGCGATCGAGAACTATTTCGGGGACGGACGACGCTTCGGAGTGGCCATTCATCACTCCTATGAAAACATCCCCTTGGGGTCAGCCGGGGCTGCGAAAAATGCTGAGCGTCTCCTCCGGGATACATTTCTCGTGCTGAACAGTGATATTTTCAGCGACCTCGATTTTTCTGCCATGCTGGCCTTTCACTGCGAATCCGGGGCAAAAGCTACGATCGCTACAATCCCGGTAGAAGATCCGACTTTATACGGCCTGGTGGAAAGCGGCCGTACCGGCCGGGTTCGGCGTTTCCTGGAAAAACCAAAACGTGAGGAAGTCACCACTAATATGATCAATGCCGGGGCATGGTTTGTTGAAGCAGACATCCTGGTACGTGTACCGGCAAATACTTTCTATAGTTTCGAGCGTAATATCTTCCCCCAATTGTTGACGGAAGGTTTACCAGTATATGCTTTTAGCTCTTCCGGATATTGGATCGATATGGGGACGACGGAGAAATACCTGCAGATACACCGCGACCTTTTAAGCGGGAAAAGCAAGCGGTATGCCCCACCAGCAAGTGAAATGGCGGCGGGGGGAGGAAACCGTATTGCCGTCAGCACCCGGATAAAGGGAAAAGTGATTTTATCTGAAGGATGTACACTCGGGGAGAGGGTGACCCTGGAGGGGCCGGTGGTGATGGGGGCAGGTTGCACTGTCGCAGATGATGCCATTATCAATGACACGGTAATGTGGAAAAATATACGCATTGGCCAGGGCTCACGGGTATCCGGAGCCGTCATCGCCGACAATTGCATCCTGGAAGACCATTGTAACGTGGCAAACGCCGTACTCGGTGACGGAGTATTCATCGGATACGGGGTGCAAGTTACTCCGGGGAGTAAACTGGACCCCGGTACACGATTAATGACCCCTACATAGTTATACCTGTCATACGGTTGCCTTCAAGGATGATTCACCTTTCAATTCCTGGCAAACAACTTGCCAGGAAGAATTATTCGAGCCTCAAAACCATGCCTGTGTTATAATCACACTTGGAGATCTGGAATGTGGGAAAAATTGGTCACAATGGAAAATCGTTTCGAAGAACTCGAGGCACAGATGGCAAAACCGGAGGTAGCGGCCGAGCCCGAGCAACTGCGTAAACTGGGCCAAGAGAGAGCAGCGCTGGAAGACGTGGTGACTAAATACCGCCAGTATAAAGTTACCGAACACAGCCTGGAAGAAACACGTACTCTCCTGCAAGAAGGTAGTGACGAAGACATGAAGGCGCTGGTTAAAGAAGAGGTGGCAGCGCTGGAAGCCGAACTCGAGAAAAGGAAGCAGGATTTGCGGTTATCATTACTTCCCCGCGATCCTAACGACGACAAACATGTGATTGTGGAAATCAGGGCCGGGACCGGCGGCGATGAAGCTGGCCTATTTGCGGCCGACCTTTACCGGATGTATACCCGTTATGCACAAAATCGACGCTGGGATACGGAAATCATCACGAGCAGTGATGCCGGCCTGGGGGGATTTAAGGAAATTATTTTCGAAGTCAACGGGAAAGGTGCCTTCAGCCGTTTTAAATATGAGCGAGGGGTACATCGGGTCCAGCGCGTCCCGGCGACAGAAGCTTCCGGGAGGATACATACTTCCACCGCTACGGTAGCGGTTCTACCGGAAGCCGACGAAGTCGATGTGGATATCAATCCGGCAGACCTGAGGATCGATATATATCACAGCGGCGGGGCCGGCGGCCAGAACGTAAATAAAGTCGCCACCGCCGTCCGCCTGACCCACCTGCCGACAGGGATCGTGGTAACCTGTCAGGATGAGCGTTCCCAGTTAAAAAACAAGAATAAAGCAATGGCGGTACTGAGAGCGAGGCTGTTGGAAGGGGAGCGGGTAAAACGTGAGGAAGCAGAAATTAAAGAACGGCGTTCCCAGGTAGGCAGCGGTGAACGCGCCGAGAAAATTCGCACTTATAATTTTCCTCAAGACCGGTTGACAGACCACCGGATCGGTATCACTATGCACAATCTTCCTAAAATCCTGGGAGGCGAACTGGACAGCCTTATCGATGCCCTGGCAACGGAAGATCAAGCCCGCCAGTTATCGGAGCAAATGGCGTGACGATCGCCCAGGCCCTCCGCCAGTCACGTGAGGTCTTGTCTTCCAAAGATATCGAAGATGCCGCCATCGAAGCCGAGGTGTTGTTAAAACACGCGCTAAACCTGTCTCGCGAAGAAATATACCTCCAGAATGAGCGCGAACTCAGTCCTGGAGAAGAGTCTCGATTTCAAAAGTTCCTGGAAAGACGCCTTTCGGGAGAACCGGCGGTGTATATCACCGGGCACCGGGAATTTTTCGGATTGGACTTTGAAATTGATAACCGGGTACTGATACCCCGCCCGGAGACCGAGTTGTTAGTTGAAGAAGCCATCAAAACAGTTAGGCAAGGGGCTATCCGCTTTGCCGATGTCGGTACCGGTTCCGGGGCGATTGCCGTGAGCCTGGCAGTCAACCAGCCTTCGGCCCAACTTTATGCGATAGACATCTCCCCGGAGGCTCTTGAGATAGCCCGGATCAACTGCCGCAAACATGGGGTAACCAACCGTATCGCATTACTCACAGGCGACCTGCTGGAACCTCTTCCTGAGCCAGTGGATGTGATCCTAGCTAACCTCCCTTATGTCTGCCAGGCGGATTTGCCGGCAGTTAATACGCACAGCCATGAGCCGCAAATCGCCCTGGACGGCGGGCCGGACGGCTTGGACCAATACAGGAAGCTGGTGGATCAACTACATAAATGGCCCTGGAAGCTAAAACCCGGGGGCAAGCTGATGTTTGAGATCGGACAAGGCCAACGGGATAAAGTAATCTGCTTGCTGCAAGAATTCCTGCCGCCGGGGACCATTTCCATAGTCCCTGATTTCAGCAGGATTCCACGCGTCATAATGTATACCAGGCTGGTTTAGCCGGGAGGCCATCAGATGCCGGGGAATAATGTAATTTTGCAGTTTCTAAAACAGGTTTGAAATATACCGCCGCGCCATGAGATAATCGCATCACCCATGCTTGACATGAGTAGCGGGGACGATACCGGGGCAGGAGAAAATATGAACCAGCAAAATTCATCGAGTTACGAAGCCTCGATCTATTACTCAACATGGCGCAAGCTGGACCATGCCCGTTACATGATCTTCAGGCTGCGCGAAAAAGAACTGGCCCAGGTTGGCCTTACACCGGAACAAGCCCAGATATTGGATATCATCTACGAGGCCGGTGGTTCAACCTCGATAAACACGATCGTGCAGGTCACCCAGCGGCAGCATAATTCGATGTCAACCCTGATCACCCGCATGGCTGCTCAGGGACTGGTCCGTAAGACCCGGACCCGCCGTGATAAAAGGATCTTCCGGGTAACCATGACCGAAAAAGGCATGACGGCTTATCTGGCCAAGCCCAGGGAAGTATTCGAGCAGGCATTCTCGTGTTTATCGCAACATGACCTCGATGAACTTAATGATTACTTGAAACGGATATATATCCATGTTTATGAATTATCCGGTATCGAGTATGTCCCCAATTTATTAAGAGATGAAAGGCAATCTGCAGCAGCAACACAAGAATAACTATAGCAGGCATCTGCCGCAGAAGCATAAGGCAAGTTGCATCAGGCTGCTGAAGCGAGGTCATGACCGGTACCCGGGCTGACGATTTTCTGTGCGCGTTAGACCACGATTTAAGCTAAAAAATCGTGTATAATACGTGGCATCATACTGCAGTTAACATTCGGTCAAGGAGGGATAAATGGCAGATGTCGCAATTATAGGTGCAGGCCAGACCGTTTTTTCACGAAAATGCGGCGTAGCCCTGCGGGAACTATGTTTTGATGCCTATAAAGAGGCTATGGCCGGACTGGACCTCACCAATAAAAATATCGATGGTTCCATCATCTGTTCTGCTCCGGAATATGACAAGCAGCGCAGCCCGGCTGGATTGGTATCTGAGTACCTGGGATTCACCCCCAATCCTACATTCTACCTGGAGAGTGTCTGCTCTTCGAGTACAATGGGCTTAAGGGTCGCCTGGTCGATGATTGAGGCTGGTTTACACGATATCGTGGCGGTCATCGGTTTTCAAAAAATGTCGGAATTAAGTTCGCGGGAAGCTGCCGAACGTATGGGGCGGGGCGGCGATGTGGTCTGGGAGTCGCCCTTAGGCTTAACCATGCCGGCCGGTTATGGGATGTATGCCCGCGCTCATATGGCTACTTATGGGACAAAACCAGATCACCTGGCAAAGATTAGGGTCAAGGCCGGGTTATATGGAGCCCGGAATGAAAAAGCCACTTACCGGAAAGGAGTTACTTTTGAAGAGGTCATGAGTTCGGAGATCGTCGCCGACCCATTAAAACGGTACGATTGCTGTGCTAACGCCGACGGAGCTTCCTGCATCATCCTGGCCCGGGGAGACATCGCCCGCCGGGTGTGTAAAATCCCCATTTGGGTCGCAGGACTGGGTTCAGCAACAGATACCATGGCCATGTCCGGGCGGACCCTGCTGACCGGTTTGAAATGTGCCCAGAAAGCGGCGGCCGACGCTTATAAAATGGCGGGGCTGGGGCCGGAAGATATCGACGTCGCCGAAGTCCATGACTGTTTCACGATCGCCGAACTGATGGCTTATGAAGACCTGGGTTTTGCAAAACCCGGTCACGGAGTCGAATTGGTCGAAGCTAAAGATACTTACGCCGAGGGTAAAATACCCGTTAATGTCGACGGCGGCCTTTTATCCAAGGGGCATCCCATCGGGGCAACGGGTGGTTCCCAGGTAAGGACCATCGTCCGGCAGTTGCGTGGTGAAGCAACCGAAGCCCAGGTCAAGGATGCTGAAATCGGGCTGGTCCATAATATCGGCGGTATCGGCCAGTATGCTACTGTCACTGTGCTGAGGAGGAAATAACATGGGATTCGACAGTTTCGGAATCGTCAGTTTTACCGGTGAGACCAAGGCCGCTGAGTTTGTAAATTACCTGGCTCAGGGGAAAGTCATGACTACCCGCTGCCGTGATTGCGGTACGGTCAGCTTTCCTCCCAAGATGGACTGCCCGGACTGCATGTCCAGCAATGCAGAATGGTTCGAGGTAACCGGCCCGGCCACCCTGGAAACTTACGCCGTAGTCACTTACGGCCCTTCCGGTTTCGAGAACGATGCGCCTTATACCCTGGCTATCGTTAACTTCGGAAAGTACAAGGTATTCGGACGGATGAGCAAGGAAATCGCGGCCGACCAGTTGGCTGTCGGCATGAAGATAAAGGTGGCTCCGGTCAAACTGCCGGGCGACCGCATCAGTTACGAATTCCTTAAAGCATGACAGTAAAAAGAAGGGCGTTCCTATGAACGCCCTTCTTTTTCTTTATCGTCTTAATTTCGGTTTGTATTATTCCGCTGTAAAGTTAGCTTTTCTTTTGTCAATAAACGCCTGGCGGCCTTCGGCGAAGTCGGCGGTCATCATTACTTTCTTAGCTAATTCAGCCTCAAGGGCTAACCCTTCCGCCAGGGTCATATCCCGCCCGCGCGTCATGGCTTCTTTAGCCGCCCGCACTGCTAACGGAGCACAGGTACAGATCTTGTTCGCCCATTCCCGGGCAGTGGTCATCAATTCTTTCTGCGGGACGACCTTGCTGACCAGGTTAAGGTTGAGGGCTTCCTGAGCATTGATACGCTTCCCCATCAACATCAGTTCGGCGGCTTTGCCGAAGGGGATAATACGCGGCAGCCGCTGGGTACCACCCCACCCCGGAATCAACCCCAGGGTTACTTCAGTAAGTCCGAATTGAGCATTTTCAGCGGCCAGCCTGATATCACAGGATAGGGCAATTTCGAAACCGCCGCCGAAAGCATATCCGTTGACGGCGGCGATGAGGGGTTTCCATAACTCGAAGCCGCGGGGCAATGTGGGAACGGGTTTGCCGTCCTTCGATGGGTCGAGAGCTGTACCCGGAGGCGCTGAACGCAGGTCCAGGCCGGCGCAAAAGGCTTTCTCACCGGCGCCGGTGATGATACCTACCCAGAGGTCTTTGTCATCCCGGAAATCCGTTAATACCTCCGTAAAAACAGCCAGTAAATCCGGGCTTAAGGCATTCAGGGCTTCCGGCCGGTTGATGGTGAAGACCGCTATTTTACCTTCTTTTTTATATTCGATCGGCGGCATTATCCGTTACTCCTAAGCTTTTTTATATACTCCGGTTAAAATGTAACCTATTTGTAATCGTAGAAACCTTTCTTGGTCTTCCGCCCCAGCCAGCCGGCGGTGGCCATCTTGCGCAGTAAGGTCGGCGGGCAGAATTGCGGGTCTTTATATGCTTCATATTGGGCGTCGGCAAAGAAAATGAAGGTATCAATGCCGATAAGGTCGACCAGGGTCAACGGGCCCATAGGATGATTCAAACCGAGGTTGATGGCGGTATCGATATCTTCCCGGCTCGCCACACCGTTTTCCAGCATGCGGACGGCATTATTGATAAACGGGGTCATCAACCGGTTGACGATGAATCCCGGGGCATCTTTGGCGATAACCACGGTCTTGCCAACTTTTTCACAGAATTGTCTGCAGGCAGCAACCGTCTCGTCATTTGAGGTGATGGTTTTCACAATCTCAACCAGTTTCATCACGGGCACCGGATTGAAGAAATGGACACCGACGACCTTGTCCGGCCGCTTGGTGACCATGGCCAGGTCCATGATGGAAAGACAGGAGGTATTGCTGGCAATGATGGCCTCGGGCTTGCAGATTTTATCCAGTTCGGCAAAAATGCCCTTCTTCAAGGCCATATCTTCCACCGCTGCTTCGATTACGATATCGCAATCGGCAAAATCCTTCATGGAAGTGGTGCCCTTGATGCGGCCCATGACCGCTTCTTTGTCCGCCTGGGTCATGGTCCCTTTTTCCACCGACCGGGCTAACCGGGAATTGACGGAGGCTAAAGCTTTATTCACATTTTCCTGGCTTCGGGATGACCCTACGACCTGGTATCCCGCCTGGGCGCATACCTGGGCAATGCCCGTTCCCATTATGCCTGTCATGGCAACAATGCCAACTTTTTTGATTTCCATGGTTTCTCCTTATGTGGTATTCTCGGTTGGTTTTTTTAAGGCTTGTTCCGCTGTGGATTGTAGCAAAGGGGGCTTCTCAGCGTCAAGAAAATAAGTATTTCTCCTTTTCATAATTGACTGCCAAAAGGATGATTTTATGCCTGATTTTGATGTCCGGCTTGACAGCCCTTAAGTCAAAATCATAGAATGCTTAAAATTTCCGGAAAGTGTGGGGCAGGTTGCTTCCTGACGAACTTAAACAATTCATTGGCCGTGCAGTTGATACCAGCATCATCGAAATAGAAAAAGAACCCATCCGCAGGTTTGCCGATGCCGTGGGCGACGCCAACCCGTTGTACTGGGATGAAGACTATGCCCGAAAGTCCCGCCACGGGGGAATCATTGCCCCGCCAGGTTTTCTCTCTTCCCTCTGGTTTACCGGCCGGACCACTAAATGGGGGCCGAAGGAAAGACCAACGGAGTCGCTGGGCCCTCCGGTGTTGATGGAAGCCCTCGATAAAGCCGGTTTCACCAGGATCCTCGATACCGGTATCGATTACGAATTTTTCAGTACGGTAAAGGCAGGACAGACGATCACCGCTATTTCCATTGTCAAAGATATCATGGAGCGCTCAGCAAAAGAAGGAAAAGTAGTTTTCCTGGTCACAGAAACCATTTATACCGGTGAAGACGGCAAAGCCGTGGCTAAAGCACGTTCCATGACGATCCACCAGTAATAAATCCCCACAAAGGAGATATACCACGGGAAAACAACTTATCTGGGATACAGTAAATATTGGAGATGAGGTAACCCCCCTCCCCAAGGTCGCTTCCACGCAAACTCTGGTCAAGTGGGCTGGGGCATCCGGTGATTTTAATCCCCTGCATTACGACGAAAACTTTACCCGTACCACCGGTAATGAAGAGACGATGCGCCCAATTATTCACGGTGCCCTGAAGCGCCAGTGGCTGCTGCAGCTGGTGACTGATTGGATCGGCGACGAAGGTGAATTAACGAAATTTTCTTGCCGCTACCGGTCGGTCGATTATCCGCGGGCTATGAAAACCACTGCTGAACCGGCCGCAGGGGAAACCTGGTGGTGTAAAGGTAAAGTCACGAAAAAATACGACCGCAACGGCCAGCACTATATCGATTGCGAGATATGGGTAGAAAACGGTAAGGGTGAGATAACTACTTCGGGGAAAGCGACGGCCGTGTTACCGGCCGGCAACCCGTCTTGATAACCGCTCAGGCCAGTAATGGGCCTGGTAGGAATGCTAGTATATAACAGGAGAAAAAAGACATGGCAGATAGACTCAAAGGCAGAGTAGCGATAGTAACCGGAGCGGGACGGGGCATCGGCCGGGGCGAAGCCCTGGCACTTGCCTCCGAAGGGGCGAAAGTCGTGGTGAATGACCTCGGCGGCTCTGTCGATGGTTCCGGTAATTCCCAGTCGCCGGCCGATGATGTGGTCAAAGAAATCAAAGCAATGGGTGGTGACGCTGCCCCTAACTATGATTCGGTAACCACCTGGAAAGGGGCGGAAAATATCGTGAAGACCGCCGTCAGTACTTTCGGCCGGCTCGATATCCTGGTCAATAACGCCGGCATCCTGCGGGACCGCATGGTCTTTAATATGACCGAGGAAGAATGGGACCTGGTGATCAAGGTCCATCTTTACGGCCATTTTTACTTGATCCGCCACGCTTGTAACGTGATGCGCCGGCAGCGGTACGGGCGCATTGTCAATACCTCTTCCATCGCCGGTTTGGGTATGACGCTCGGCCAGGCTAACTACGCTGCCGCTAAAGAGGGTATCGTCGGCCTGACCCGTGTGGTTGCCCGGGACATGGGCCGGCTGGGTGTCACCTGTAACGCCATCCGTCCTAATGCCGCCACCAGGTTAACCCTAAGCGACGAATTGAAAGCCGCCTGGACCAAATCCGGTATGGAGCAGGCCATCCAGCAGTTGGAGCAATTGAAACCGGAAGATATTGCCCCACTGGTTGTCTGGCTGGCTTCTGAAGGATCAGGCAATGTCAACGGACGCATCTTCCAGGTACAGACCGGTAAGATCGCCCTGTACAGCGAACCGGTAGAAGAAAAAGTGGTTAATAAACCGGGCTCCTGGACGATCGACGATGTCTTCAAGATGGTCCCCTCGATCACCAAGGACCTGGTTAATCCGACCGAACGTAAACCAAAAGGCGGATCGCCTTTATAAGATAACTGGCCTTATAGTAGATATTGGGCCTGCAGTAAAAACAGGAGAGGAGGGTGTAAGATGTGCCCCGGAATAACCGATAAAGTAGCTATCGTAACCGGTTCCGGACAGGGTATCGGTAAAGCGATCGCTCTGGAACTCGCCCGGCAAGGTGCCAGGGTTATCACTAACAGCCGCAAGCCGGGAACCAAGGGCGGCGATGCGGAAAGCGCGGCCAATGAAATCATTGATATGCACGGCCAGGCAATGGCTTTTTACGGCAGCGTTTCCGATTTTGCCACGGCGGGCAAGCTGGTCCAGTCTGCGGTCGACCGCTACGGCCGGCTTGATATCCTGGTCAATAATGCCGGTTCCGATGCGCCCCACATGATCTGGAATATGACCGAAGAAGAATGGGATCTGTCGCTCGATTCTTATCTGAAAGGCACTTTTAATACCTGCCGCTTCGCCTCTGCCCTGATGCGGGAGCAGAAATGGGGCCGTATCATCAATACTACCTCAACGGCCTGGCTGGGCACGGTCGGCCACTGTAATTACGGGGCAGCCAAAGCAGGAGTAGTTGGTTTGACCCGGTCACTTGCTCGTGAACTGGGCCGGTACGGCGTCACCTGTAATGCTTATGCCCCCACGGCTTCCACCCGTTTCAGCGCCAGTGAGGAGATACAGGCAGGATTTAAAAAACGTTACGAATCGGGATTAATGACGAAAGAAAGGTTCGAGGAACTAACCAACCTGCCTGGGCCGGAAACGGTGGCTCCTTTTATTGTGTACCTGTGTACCGATGCTGCCGCCAATATTAACGGGCAGGTCTTTGATGTCACCGGGAATAATATTGCGCTCTATTCCGAACCGGTGAAGAAAAAGACGATCTCTAAGGAAACCGGGATGTGGACGGCCGAGGAACTGGCCAGGCAGATGCCGCAGTTGCTGGAAGGTTACCGCAACCCCGCCCCACCGGACAACAAATAGTCACCTGAATAACCGGCAGCAGGGCACAAAGGCGGACATATCACGGTCCGCCTTTTTACATCGATGTCTGGTAGTGATGAAAGGTATCTCACTTTAGCTGTGAAACCAGCGCTGGCATTTCCCCCATGCATATTTTATTTCTTAAAGGAAACCCTTACAATTGGACAATGTGTCAATGATTATCAAGCCGGTTGAACAACGGCAATAAAAGACAAAAGGAGAAAAAATGGGATTCCTGTTACTGGCGATTCTGTTAGGTATCATTGCCGCCGTCTGCATCTTCCTGGCCATTTTTAAGCCCGGCATGGATTACCGGAATAATGTATTTGCCACCGGGGCGGTGGCAGGGGTATTAGCCCTCGTCCTGATCATCTGGGGCTCGATCATGACCGTACCGACGGGACACATCGCCGTAATGTCCCGCTTCGGCAGGCTTACTAATGACGTCAAGAGCAATGGCTTCTCCTGGAAAGTGATAATCGATACTCCCATCATACTGTCGATTAAGTCGCAGAAGAATGAGGTCGTGGCTGAGGCGGCTAGCAAAGACCTGCAGGACGTTTCCACCACCATCGCCACGAACTATCATATCGACTCCAGCAAAGCAGTCGAGATTTACCGGACCATGGGTACTGAGTACTGGAATATCTTTGCCGCACCTGCCGAACAGGAAACCGTAAAAGCTATTGCTGCGACCTACAATGCGGAAGATATGATTTTGCGCCGGGAAGAAGTAAAAGCCCGTATCTCTGAAACCTTAACTTCCAAACTGGCCGAACGGGGCATCATCGTTGAGGCCATCAACATTACCAACTTTGAGTTTTCCAGCGAATTTACTGCCGCCATCGAAGCAAAAGTCGTCGCAGCTCAGGAAATCGAAAAGGCGAAAAACCAGCTGGAACGCATCAAAGTAGAGGCGGAACAGGCCGTAGCCAAAGCTAAAGGGGAAGCTGACGCCGAGATCGCTCTGGCAACCGGGCGGGCCCAGGCGAACGAGATCATCCAGGCCAGCCTGACCCCGGAGATTTTACAATATTTCATGTTGGACCAGTTTGGTGAAGATATCAAGTTCATGGTTATTCCCAGCGGACAGAACCTGGCCATCACCTTACCGGAGCAATAAAGTCGGTTAACACCGGATATCCCGATGATACCTGGACAAAAAAAGGGTCCCCAACGACTGGTTGGGAACCCGGAATGAACTGATCGTACCGGTATTTTACATATAGTCTGTCCGGGGGCCGGCAGCCTCCGGCCAGTGCAGGACCGGTTCGTCGCTTTCATAACCCTGGTCGATAAAGATCATGCGTTTCAGGTCTTCCTGAGAAACCAGGTTCTTGAGGGCTTTCTCGGTGTGTTTAGGGTTTTGATTGATGGTAACGATGATAAAAGGCCGGGTAACCTTCAGAATACGCCAGGGGCCGTGCACGAAATTCGCCGGCAGGCACATAATGGTGGATTTTGTAATGATATGTTTTTCCATCTCCGGCCCCACGTGCATCTCAACCTCGGCACCCAGGTCATAAGGATGGTCCGGGTCGGTCCCCAGGTGAACGAACAGTTCCGGGTACTTATGGGTATGCGGGCCATGGAATATCTCGCCCCAGGTTTTCGATCCGTAAGCTCCGTACGGTTTATCGCCCACCCAGAAGATCTGGTATTCATTACAGTCTTTAAAAGTGGTCCCGTCTAAGAAGCCGATCGTGGCGTATGGCCGGTGCGCTTGTATTTCCGGGCTAACCCCCGAGATAAATAAGTGGTCATATTTGTTTGTAGCCAATGTGCCCCTCCGTTCCTATTTCAAAATTACCTGCCGGTTAATAGTTCACCGGTATGTAAAGTATCCCGGTATTCAATTATTGTAAATGAGTTGTTTTATCTGACTTTTTCTCCACCCAGCTCTCGCGAGCGTTGATACGCGGCCGCAATTGCCCGGGCAACCAGTCTATTAAAATCACCTTCCTGGAAGACCTCTAAAGCTGCTTCAGTAGTGCCTCCCCTGGATGTAACCATCCTGCGTAATTCGGCTGGTTCCTTACCGGACTGTGCTATTAAGTTGCCGGCGCCGATGACGGTTTGCAGTACCAGTTGCTGTGCGGTTTGCCGCGGGATACCGATCTCTATGGCGGCATCAATAAAAGCCTCCACGAAGAGGAACAGATAAGCCGGCCCGCTGCCATGGACGGCGGTGGCTTTATCGATCATTTGCTCTTCGTCCACGAAAAGTTCTTGCCCCATGGTGGCAAGTATACTGCGGGCGGTTTCTTTTTGACTGCCCGAAACATCCGGAGTAGCCGTCCAGACCGTCATCCCCATCCCGATCTGAGCAGGAGTATTGGGCATGGAACGAACGATGCTCTGATGTTTCAAGCCGTTACGGAGGGTGCTGATTTTCACTCCCGCCATGATGGAAAGGACCAGTTGCTGCGGCCGGATTACCCCCCCCAACTCCGCCAGGACTTCGGGCAGGGTTTGCGGTTTGACCGACATCACAATGGTTCCGGCTTCATTTACTGCTTCTTTCCCTGAAGCCGTAACTCTGATCCCGTATTTCTGATGAAGGTACTCCCGCCGCTCGGACAACACCTCTTTCACCGCAATGTCAGCCGGGGAGCAGGTTTTATTCTTCAGGAGAGCAGCAATAATCGCCTCCCCCATATGGCCCCCGCCGATAAAATAAATCCTCATTATTTCACCACCCCATTGATCAAACGGCCGGGTACATAAACCACATTGGCGATGGATTTGCCCATGAGATGGGCCTTGACCTTGTCACTGCCCAGCGCTTTTTCCCGCGCTTCGGCCTCGGTTACTGATGTCGGCAGGGTGAGGCGGTCACGTACTTTACCGTTGACCTGGACTACCAGGGTAATTTCATCTTCCTTGGCCAGGGCTTCATCCCACTGCGGCCACGGCTGGTTGTGGATGCTGTAGGGCCGTCCCATTTGCGACCATACTTCTTCGGTAAAATGCGGCGCAGTTGGAGCCAGCATCAATATCAAGGCCGAGACGGCTTCATCCCAGGCTGCTTTACTGACTCTGGCGGGCTCCTTGATATCGGACATCTTATTGCTCATTTCCATTAAAGCCGCCACCATGGTATTGAAACGCATTTTTTCCATATCATTGGTCGCCCGCCTGATAGCCTGGTGCGTGATGCGCCGCAGTGACTTATCGCTTTCCGGGTCCACTGCCACGGGTTTGTATTCTTCCAGTGCCAGGTTCCAGACCCGGTTCAGCCACCGACTGATGCCGCTGATACCGGTATCCGCCCATTCACCACCCTGCTCCCAGGGTCCAACGAACATCATATAAGCCCGGAAGGCATCTGCCCCCAGCGTACTTACATATTCATCCGGGTTGACCTGTTTGCCACGGGACTTGCTCATCTTCTGGCCTTCAGACAGGATGATGCCCTGGTTGAACAATTTCTTAAACGGCTCGCCGAAATCAATCAACCCCATATCACGGATGGCTTTGGTAAAGAAGCGGGCATAGAGCAAATGCATGACCGCATGTTCTGCCCCACCGGTATAGATATCTACGGGCATCCAGTATTTCACCGCTTGCGGGTCGAAAGCCGCCTTGTCATAATGCGGGCTGCAGTATCTCAGGAAATACCAGCAGGAACACAGGAACCCGTCGATGGTATCGGTTTCCCTTTTTGCCGCACTACCGCATTTCGGACATTTGGTATTGACCCATTTCTCGTTATACTTCAAAGGGGATTCGCCCGGATGGCTGAAATCGACTTCTTCCGGTAATTCCAGCGGCAGCTCATTTTCCGGAACAGGGACGATACCGCACTTCGGGCAGTGAACCATCGGAATCGGCGCCCCCCAGTAACGCTGGCGGGAGATCAGCCAGTCGCGGATACGGTAGCTGATGGTCCCTTTGCCCCATCCTTTCTCCTCCAGGTATTTGGTCACCGCCTGAATGCCGTCCTGGCTGGGTGTACCGTTGAAATGCAGCGAATTTACCATCGTCCCAGTATCAGTATAAGCTTTTTCCAGTTCCCCGCCTTGCCAGCCGGGGGAAGCGATGACAACAGGTATCGGGATGTTATATTTTTTCGCGAAGGCAAAGTCCCGGTCGTCGTGCGCCGGTACTGCCATGACCGCCCCGGTGCCGTAACTGGCCAGGACATAGTCAGCGATCCAGATCGGTACTTTTTCTCCATTTACCCGGTTGATAACGTAAGCCCCGGTGAACACGCCGTCTTTTTCCTTTTCCGTGGACAGCCGTTCAATCTCAGTCAGCCGCCGTGACCGCTCCTGGTAGGCCTTGACCTCCGCCCGATGCTCCGGTGTAGTCAACTTATCCACCAGGGGATGTTCCGGGGCAATGACGAAGAAAGTCACCCCGTAAATAGTATCGGGGCGGGTGGTAAATACCCTTATTTCTTTCTCCGGAATGCCAGGGTAGTCCAGGCCGAAAGAGATCTCAGTGCCATAACTCTTACCCACCCAGTTGTGCTGCATGATCTTAATACGCTCCGGCCAGTCGATGCCCTTATGGTCTTTCAGTTCATCGGCGTATCGGGTAATGCGGAATAGCCACTGTTCCAGGTTGCGCTTGACCACCTCGGTATCACAGCGCCAGCACAGGCCGTCGATGACCTGTTCATTCGCCAGTACCACCTGGCACTTGGGGCACCAGTTCACCGGAGCATTGCCGCGGTAGGCCAGATCGTGTTCGAACAACTTGAGAAAAAACCACTGCGTCCACCGGTAATATTCGGGCGAACAGGTAATGACCTCACGGTCCCAATCATACATCGAGCCCATACTTTCCAGTTGCCGGCGCATATTTTCGATGTTATCCATGGTCCACTTGCGGGGATGGATGCCGCGCTTAATGGCGGCGTTTTCCGCCGGCAGGCCGAAGGCATCGAACCCCATGGGATGCAGCACGTTGTATCCCTGCATCCGCTTAAAGCGGGCATGTACATCTGACGGCGCCATGGCATACCAGTGGCCGATATGGAGGTCGCCGGAAGTGTAGGGAAACATGGTGAGGGCATACCATTTCGGCTTCGGACTGTTTTCATCTACATGGTAAAGTTTATCCGCCGCCCATTTGGCCTGCCACTTTTTTTCAATCTCAGTAGGGACAAATTTTTCAACCATTTCTTTTTACCTTGTTGGCTTTCCGCCATTATTCAAATTATGCTGTGCTCTTTTTCTGGCTGGTAATCGACCAGATCAGGGCAATGATCCAACCGACAAAAGTCCATCCGGCAAAAATATTAAGTAAAATAATGCCGGTAGTACTTCTGGCATGCCGGGCAACCGCGATGATCGTCGGCACAAAGTACATAATTAAAGACGGCAGCAAGAAAAACAGTCCGATTGGGCCAAAATCAAAAGGAAACATAATTTTTCCGCCAGTTGCCTTCGCTGAAGGACAATTCTAACAACAAAGCCATTTGCGTGCAACCACCGGCCTTTATCCAGACGTCTCCCGGAGCATCTTCTCCAGAACCAGGGCCACCCCATCATTGTCGTTGCTTGCAGTTTCGTAACGGCAGACAATTTTCACTTCAGGAAAGGCATTAGCCATAGCCACGGCAGTACCACACATCTGAAGCATATCCAGGTCCGGAATATCGTCGCCAAACGCTAGTACCATCGACAGGGGAATTCCTTGAGGCATAAGTAACTTTTGTAATGCTCCCGGTTTGGTAGCCGCGTGCGAGGTGATATTGATCAGGGGGCGTTTCAATTGTGAGTCAATGATAGAGACCAGGTCGGCAAAACGCTGCGTTAATATTTCGGTCAGTTTAACTACGTCCGTCCCGCCCAGGGCGATCTTACAAGGATTTTTTTTGATAGCAGCATCGATACTTAAAACCATGTCCGGGGTTGCCGCGTGCCTTTGCCAGAGCGTAGCCGGGTCGGTCTCCTGGTTGGTCCCGAACCGGTAACCATCTATCTCAACAGTGATCCGGGTCAACGGATCGTGTTCCTTTACGCAGTCTATGATACTTTTGAGGATGTTCTCAGGCAAGGATTCGTAGAAGTTTCCGGACAGGGGTGGGTTCCCGGTAGCTTTAGCTCCGTTCATCAAGATGAATGAACATTTTTGTGCCAGGTCGGCGGGGAAGATGCGATCGAAAATACGAGCAGGGCGGGAAGTTGCAATAATAACCGGGATTTTACGTTCGATACAGGTTTCGAGAGCGGTCCGGCTGCGTTTGGTCAACTCCGTCCGGGTGTTTAACAATGTCCCGTCCAGGTCAACAGCAACCGCCCCGGGCAGGGATTCGAATCCTGGTAAATTCATCAGGATTTCCCCGCCAGGATGCCGATCCAGTCTCCCTGCGCATCATACGGCGTGCCGGTGAGGTCATTCCAGGCCTGGAGGATTTTAAAACCCGCCTTCGTCAGGACATCTTGCAGCGAAGCCAGGGTATAGTCATGGAACCAGTTGCGGTACACTGTGACGCTACCAATCTCGTCCATGACAATATACTGGTCCAACCAGGTATCGTATTCCGGATAATCGAAACCTTGTTCCAGGACCAGGTGCCGGGCCGGCCGCCAAAAACCACCTTCGCTGATGTCCCAGCGCTTCTTGATACCTTCTTTTTTCCGCTGTTCCCTGGTAGTAACATCAAAAATTAAAATACCTTCGTCTGTCAGGGCTTCCCGTACCCGCGCCAGGAAGAAGTCCCGTTTATCATCGGAAAGCGTATTAAGTTCACCGTATATCTGGATGGCAGCATCGAATTCGCCGTGATAATCGAGATCCAGAAAGTCCAGGCAGCGGTAGTCGGCCATGAGACGGTTTTTTTGAGCATGTTCGCGGGCATATTCGATCGACCGGCTGGAAATATCGATACCGGTGACCTCCATGCCTTTCTGGGCAAAACGGCTGGCATATAGTCCCGGCCCACAGCCCAGGTCAAGAAGCCGGGTTACCTGGCCCATGATGTCCGGGGAAGATAAAAAGTCGACTATTTTATCGATTGTCTGATGCTTCCTGCTGGCTGAATCGGTATCAGGGTCAAGATGTGCTTTCAACATCTGGCTGGAGATATACCGGTCGTTCCAGAAATGAGGTTCACCCAGCGCGAACAAGGCTGGTTTCATGGTCAATAATTCGATTTGTGACAGTAATCGGTCGAAATTTCCGATATCCATAAAACATCCCTTAACTAACCAAGATGTTTGACGATATTTGTCCGGGTACAGGCTGGTTTGTCCCCGACCTTGAAAAACTGCTATTTCACGATTTCACAGACTTCATTGACAGGTTTTCTCCCCCGTGATTCGGGAGACTCGTCCGGGTAGCCGACCGGTATTAATGCGATCAAATCGTACCCCGCGGGCACCTGGAGAAACTTTTCCAGTTCGCCCTTGGCCTGCATCGGCCCCGTCATCCACACCGCCCCCAGCCCCATCTGGTGCAGGGCTAGTAAAAGAGTAGCGATGGCGGCCGCTACTCCCTGTACCGGGCTGGCGGAGATATTACGCCACTCCCGGATCTCTTTCGCCTTTGGGTCTACCTTCTCCCGTTCTTCGAAGATGCGGTCGATGGGCGAGGGACGCCGGGAGGCGGCGACCAGGATGGCAACCGGAGCCGCTTCAAAATAGCCGGCTTTCCGTCCCGGGCCGGGCATCTGGGGGCCGAGTTTGGATTCCGGCCAGGAAGCCACCAGGTCAGCTGCCGCCTGTACTGCACCAGCGACTGCTTTCATCTTCGCCGGTCCCATGACGATATAAAAACGCCAGTTCTGGGAATTACCGGCGCTGGGCGCCCAGGTCGCCAGTTCTACAGCTTTGGTCAAGAGTTCTTCAGGAACTGCCTTGTTCTGCCAGCGGCGTATCGAACGCCTTGTCTTGATCAGTTTTTCCAATTCTGCTAATTCCATTTCAACCCTCCCTTTGTGTGCCTATTTTACCAGTGGTAAAAACAGAGTACAAACTTCATTGTCTAGTCTTCTTCGGTTTACTCGTTATTTCTTTGTTTCCAAATCACCTTAAGTTTAAAAACCGTTCGTCCTGAACTATGTCGAAGGAGAACGGTTTTTCGCGATATTTCAACGATCGTTCCGGAAGGGTGTTTTTTCTCCCGGTCATATGATAAACAAAACAGCCCGTCCCCCTGGTGGGTTGAGGGACGGGCTGATATCAAAGAGGGGATTACTTTATTATTTTTATCTCACGGTCATGTTTTCACCCAGGACTTCGCCCCGGATTTCCGGCTTATAGTATGAATAAGCCTGTGAAGTAACGCCCTTGGCTCTAACAGGATACACCGCTTGTACTTTAAATTCGTAGGAGATCTTTTCCCCCGGCTGCATGTTTTCGATGTAGAAGATGACTTTACGGCCGGCAATCTCATAGCGCTTGATCCTGGCTTCATTTTCCACCGCTTGGATGATAGTATCAATTACCGGGGCAAACCCCGTTGGTACGGAGACATCCACCACCACCATACCGGCTTCCATGGGCTCCGGCGGATTGAAACCGACGTCAACCGAGACATTAACCAGGTCATCGACCGCTACTTCAGTGACATCGTAGGCCACGTCCACCGTCAGGATGTCCTGTACCGTTTCGTCTGCCGCCGGAACGTTATAACGCCGCACCAGTTGTCCAATGACTTCTCCTTTTCCGGCGGCACTTACCTCCAGATCATCCCCCGGGGTGATTTCCAGGACCTGCAGGACATCGAAGTTCTGCGGCGTGATGCGGACGGTTTTTTCTACGCCACCGTTCTTGATCGTGACTGTCAGGTCAACATCAGCCCGGACGCCGCTGGCCTGTTCGGTTAACGCTTGTAAAGTAACTACGGTATCCTGGGTCGAACCATATCCACCCTGGGCATTCCGCTGGGTTACCAGCCATTTCGAGGCACGGGCTGAATTAAACGCATCGCCGTGTTGGAGCAAAGCCAGGGTGGCATAGGCGGTGGCTTCGATACCGGTGGTGCGGTTGTTTACCGGATATACTCTTTCGAAAGGCTGGGCTTTATTTTCATCATCTTCTACCGGAACTACGGTGTCGCCCCAGTGCAGGCCGTTCTCGTCTTCAACTGCCATATCCATCAGCTTCCGGTAAGCCTCTTCTTTCTGAGCACTTTGTGCCAGTTCCAGGGCATAAACAACCAGGGCCAAGGTATAGTCATCATCGATCTCACCGACCTGGCCTTCCAGGTAAGCGATGGCTTTTCCGGCAGAACCGGCCTTGCCCGCTTCCAATAAAGCTATTGCGGTGTAGGCCGTCAAGGCGGTTTTACCGTTCATGCCGCCGATCATCTCCTGGTGGTGTACGAAGCCGACCTGGTCGAAAGACCCGTCGCTGTTCTGGTGTTTAATGATCCAGTCGGCTGCCTCATCGAGAACCGAAGTGTCGACATACATCAACCCTTGCGCCTGGGCAAAGGTTTTCAGGACAAAAGCTGTGAGCCAGAGACTGCCCTCAGCATCACTCTGGCCGAAGGCGGAAAAGCTGCCGTCAGAACGCCGGTAGGTCAATTCCCGCTGGTATCCGGTGATCATCAGTTTCTCTACCTTGGCCATGATTTCCGGTTTCATCTGGTTGGTCTCTTCAAGGTAACGGGCAATAAAGATATCCGGAGCGAGCAATATCATGTTCTGCTCCCCGCAGCCGAACGGCATCTGGATCAGGCTTTCCAATCCATCGATGGTCTGGGTAAGATAACTGGAAGTCAGGGTCAAATATACCCGTCCTGAACCGTCCACGATAAAGTCGGGGAAAGTGGTTTCCAGGACTTTCGCCGCCCCATCGGACAATACCAGGTTTTCGGTGATCTCCCGGGCGACGCCCTCAGGTTCAATAATCATCGTTTTAGAAATGGCATCGGCAGCTTGTTTGCTTTGCGCAGTTATCTTAACCGCATTGGTCCCCAATTTGTCTGGTATGATCCTGAATTCAGCACTGCCGATATCATTTGCCTTGATCTCGATCGTCTGTTGCGGTTCATCCCTTAGCTCGAACCAGTCTGCATCCTCCATTTTTACCAGGATCGTCTGTGGTTCATCCAGGTAATTGTAGATGGCAATACGAACCGGGAATTCTTCACCCCGGATCGCCGAATACGGCAGATCGGCCGTCAGGAAGAACGGCTGGAAAGCTTTCAGTTCATCTTCCGCCATCCCCAGCCCCTTTTCCTTGGAGATAGCCACTGCCTGGAGCATCCAGGTCGTGATCGAATCCGGAACATCCACTTTCACCGTGGAACGCCCGCTGTCACCGACGATCAGCGAGTCCCATAACCATGTTTCAGGAAAGAACTGCCGGACCCGCTGTACTTCGGCCATGCCGGTCGTAGTATCACTGACACTTTGGGCGGCCGGCGCAGGGATTCCATTTATTCCTTTCATCCCGTCGACTTCGAACATCATATCGCCGCCGCCGGCTCTCATAAAGCCGAAAATACGGTCCCAGATCCCTGTCTGGCCTTTAAAGCGGTAGTCTTCACCTTCGGGGACTTCGTTATTGGTAAGTATGGTTACTCCGGCTTCGGCAAATATTTCTTTCGCCCCTTTGGTTTCGATAGCCGGGTAGATATTCACTTCATGTAATTCCGCCTGGGGCTGCATGTACAGTTCTTCCAGCTTGTCAAACACCTGCTGCAGGTTCAGGCGCTTCTCCGCCAGGATATAAACCGAGCGGTCCACAGCTGTCAAGCCAACCTTAGCCTCACCTTCGGTGCGGATATTGATATTCACACTGTCGCCTGGTTTCGCTTGTTCCTCGCTAAAAGCCACACTGATGTCCTGGGGATAATTTGCTTGTACCTCGAACGGCAGGTAGTCGGCGGCTACTTCGCTGTTCGGTAGTATCTGATAAACGACCAGACGTGAGGTGGGCGACATCAACTGGCTGGCTTGAATATCGATCTCAGAATGCTGGGTATAGCCGCTGAAAACCACTGTGCCGCGGGAGATAACTTCGTAATAAAAATTAACGGCCTGTTTGGTCGAGTTGACTTTAAACTTGATCGTGTCACCAACGCCGGTGGTGCCCTGGCTGATCTGTTCCAGGTGTATAAAGTTACCCGATGGTGAATACGCAGCGGTCAGGGTCAGGGAAACCTGTCCGGGAGTACGTGATGAATTCTTGGTCAATTCGATTGCCTCGACCGCCATGGCCGCACTCTTTTCCGGGGGTGTAGTCTCGACAATAACTTTGCCCTTAACGGTTTTTACTTCTTTATTTTCTTCTTTGATCTTTGTGTAATTTTCATCCAGGTAGGTAATAGTAACCTTAGCCGTCGTCTCCAGCGGCTGGTTGCCCGGGTCCTGGGATACTACCAGGAAAGCAAAAGGCAGCCCAGGTTTAAATACGGAATTTTCCGGGATCAACTGCAGGACTACTTCAGATTGGGCAACGGTCAACAAGCGGCTGGTCTTTTCTTCATATCCCGTTGCCTTCTCCCGGACCGTGATATCCAGCATTACATTACCAGAACCACCCGCCGCCGGTACCCCCGCCACATACTGCACGGCCGGGATTTCAAAATTGGTGCTGCCGTCGATACTCCTGGTGACTGTGGCATATTCTTCCCACTGGCCGACATACCGCGATGCTTTGATCTCGAGTTCGCCGCTGACCGGCAGCCCGAAGCTGTATTCGGATGAAATCGATCCCTGTATCTTTTCACTAACCAGGTACCATTCCCGGGCGAGATTGGTGGTTATCTCATATTTGGGCAGGACATATTCTTCGACGCTGATATCCAATTGGGTTTCGGTCTTCGTAGTCGCAGCTTCGATCTTCCATCTTCCCAAATTCGGCTCACTGGAGAGTGGGAGTTCCAGTTCCGCCATGCCGAATTCATCGGTCACCACCTCGGTACGGTACACCTTGATGCCTTTGGCATCGAGGACCTCTACTGTAGTCATTTCACTGGCTGGCTTGAGTTCGGCATCCAGGGTCAATATCCGGATGAAAACCGTCTGCCCCGGTTTATAGATCGGCTTATCGGTCTGCAGCAGGAGGACGAACTCCCGCTTGACCGTAACCGTGGTGGAAGTCTCAAAACCGTTGCCTTTCAGCTTCAGATCGTAAACTCCTTCCTCAACATCCGGGATTTCAAGTTTGAGCGTCCCTCTACCATCGATATTTGCCTTCGTCCGTGTTAGTACTTTGTCTTCCTTAGACAGCACGGCTTCAACTTGCCCACTTACCAGGTTATTGCCCCGGAAAAGGGCTAAAGTGATCGCTTCAATGCTGCCGCTGTGTAGTGATTTTGGTATCACTGCCAGGTATTTTTCAGCGGCCTCAGCCGGGGTACAGGCCGGAAACAATCCGATGAACAATGCCAGTACGGTAAGCAGCACCAAAGCGACAGTTTTGATTTTCATATTAGCCTCCCCGTTGCACTGATTGACAATTATTTATAACGGGCTGATACGAAAAAGGATAGTATCGCCGCTTTTCTCTGCGGCAGTAAATTAATTACCGTTTATTAACATTCATCGTCTTTGCGCACCTCACGTTCTTGATGATATAATCCGTTCCTTGGTGATGCCGCTAAATTAACTCAAGGAGTTGTTTGTTGAGCCATAGTAACCCCTCTCCTGTATACCATGCTGAAGAATCCGCCAACGTCCTATCATCGCTACAAACCTCCCGCCAGGGACTAAGCCGCATCGAGGCTGAAGTAAGGCTTCACCAGTATGGCCCTAACGAACTTGTGGAAAAAGGCAAGACCTCTGCTTTTAAGCTGTGGCTGGACCAGTTTAAGGATTTCCTCATCATCATCCTGCTGGTTGCTGTTGCCCTCTCCGCCTTCCTGGGAGAAACGGTCGATGCCGTTGTTATCTTTGTGATCATCCTTTTCGCCACAACCCTGGGATTTCTCCAGGAATACCGGGCGGAAAAAGCCATGGAAGCGTTGAAACGCATGGCCGCACCTACAGCTTCCGTAATCCGTGATAATGAAGAACGGGAAATCCCGGCAGCCGAACTCGTCCCCGGTGATATCGTCGTCATCAAGACCGGCGACAAGATACCAGCCGACTGCCGGGTTATCGAGTCATACAATCTCAAAGCTGATGAAGCTTCTCTAACCGGAGAATCGGTTCCCGTAGAAAAAAACGCCCAACCGGTACTTCCCGATGCCGCCGTGGGCGACCGCCGCTGTATGTTATTTTTAGGCACGGCCGCTGTCTACGGGCGGGGACTGGCCGCCGTTTCCGCCACCGGTATGAATACCGAGTTCGGTAAGATCGCCACCATGCTGCAGGCGGTAAAACAGGAAGAAACCCCACTGCAGAAAAATCTGGATAAGATGGGTAAGCTGATCGCCTACGCGGCGCTAACCCTGACTGCGGTTCTGGCCGTACTCGGTATATTACGGGGACATGAAGTCCTGGAAATGCTTATCTGGGGCGTCAGTTTAGCTGTGGCAGCGGTTCCGGAAGCCCTGCCTGCCGTGGTCACGATTTCTCTCGCCCTCGGTGTTCAGAAGATGGTTAAACGCAATGCCCTGGTACGGCGGCTGCCTTCAGTAGAAACCCTGGGTTCCACTACCGTGATCTGTTCGGACAAGACCGGTACTCTTACCCAGGACCAGATGACGGTGCGCCGCATATATACCGATGGTAAATCGATCGAGGTCAGTGGTGTCGGTTACGAACCCAAGGGTGAATTTTCGGTCGGCGGCACTCCGGTCAAACCGCTGGAACATCCGACACTGGCGGCCTTATTTGATACCGGAACGCTCGCCAGCGATACCACGCTGCACCAGGAAGACGGGATTTGGCGCATCAAGGGCGACCCAACCGAAGGGGCACTGATAGTGATTGCTGCCAAAGCTGGACTTAACCTGCGCGAGTTGATCAATGATGCGCCGCGCATCGGAGAGATACCGTTCTCTTCCGAGACCAAGCGCATGACCACGGTACATAATACGCCGAAAGGGAAAATCGCTTATGCCAAAGGAGCGGCGGAGGTCATTCTCGGCTCTTGCAGCCACGTCCTGCTGCAGGGTAAAGAAGCGCCTCTTGACGATAAAAGGCGGGATGAGATTATCACCTTCAGCCAGGCTATGGCAAACGACGCTCTGCGGGTATTGGGCTTGTCCTACAAACCCTTGCAGCATGATACCCCGGTTGATAGTAACATTGAACGTGACATGGTCTTTATCGGCCTGGTGGGGATGATTGATCCCCCGCGTGAAGAGGTCAAAGAGGCGGTTAAAGTATGCCACGATGCCGGCATCAAGACCGTAATGATCACCGGAGACCATAAATTGACCGCCGTCGCCATCGCCAAAGAATTGAATATCATGCAGCGGGGCATCGCCTTGACCGGAGCCGAACTCGATAAACTTGATGACACGGAATTTGCAGCGGTCGTCGAGAATGTCGACGTCTACGCGCGTGTTTCTCCCGCGCATAAACTTAGAGTCGTGGAAGCCTTGCACCAAAAAGGGCATACGGTAGCGATGACCGGCGACGGCGTGAATGATGCCCCGGCGCTGAAGAAAGCTGATATCGGCGTGGCGATGGGGATTACCGGTACTGATGTCACCAAAGAAGCCGCCAGTATGGTATTGACCGATGATAATTTCGCTTCTATCGTTGCCGCCGTGGAAGAAGGCCGCGGTATCTTTAACAATATTAAAAAATACCTCGTCTTTTTATTGTCTGCCAACCTCGGCGAAATCCTGTTAATGGCGGCGGCGATCCTGCTCGGCCCGGTTTTCGGCCTGGAGGAAGGTTTGATTCCCCTTGTCGCCGTCCAGATATTGTACGTTAACCTGGCTACCGACGGCCTGCCGGCGATTGCCCTTTCCATCGATCCGAAGGAAAAGGACATCATGAAAGCCAAACCCCGGCAGCGTGAAAAAACTATCTTCGATAGGGGAGTCATCCTTTACCTGGTCACCGCCGGGGTATGGACGGCAGCCGTCACCCTGGGCATGTTCGTGTGGTCGGTAAATTCAGGGCGGGCATTCGCCGAAGCCCAGAGTATGACCTTTGTGACCCTGATCCTCCTGGAGTTTTTCAACGCCTTCAACTGCCGTTCTCTCGAGCAGTCTTTGTTTAAAGTTGGCATCACCAGTAACAAATGGCTGCTGCTGGCTATTTTCTGGGAATTGATCCTGCTCCTGCTGATAATCTATGTTCCTGCCCTCCAGGGACCGTTCAAGACTCACCCCCTGACTCGGGAAGACTGGGTAATCACTGCCGGCGCGGCAGTAACCATTTTCATCGCTTTCGAAATCGTCAAATTTGTTGAGCGGCAAATAAAAAGCCGTCGTGCCCGGGCTGCGGGCACTGCCGGCTAAGGAGAAAAAATGAAAGACCTCGAATTCGGGTTGATCATGACCCTCACCGGGATGGGGGTGACCCTCCTCACGCTATTTCTCCTGACCCTGGTCATTAATCTGATGAACCGGATATTCCCTGAGATCGAGACCAAAAAAGAGCAAAAAAAGTAGCCGGTCACCGGGAAGATTAAGGAGAATAACATGTGGGAAACAGTTCTAAACAGCCTGATCTCTGGATTTACCAACCTGACATGGCAGAGTGCCATATTACTGTTAGTCGGCGGGGTGCTCTTATTCCTGGCGATCGCCAAGAACATCGAACCGCTGCTCCTGATTCCGATTGGATTCGGCGTCATTCTCGGCAACCTGCCTTTAAGCGGCCTGGCGGCTAGTTTTGAAGGCGGGGTTATCAATTACCTGTATAACACCGGCATTTTGACCGAGGTTTTTCCTGCCTTGATTTTCCTCGGGCTGGGAGCCATGATCGATTTCGGGCCGATGCTGGCTAACCCCAAGGTGCTGATCTTCGGTGCCGCCGGCCAGTTCGGTATCTTTCTGACCCTGTTTTTAGCCTTACAACTGGGCTTTTCCCGGGCAGAAGCATCTTCAATCGCCATTATCGGTGGTATGGATGGGCCTACGGCAATCTACGTGACATCAAAATATGCCCGCGATCTTCTGCCGGCTGTCTCCATTGCCGCCTATTCTTATATGTCGCTGGTACCTATCCTCCAACCGCCCATCATGCGCCTCCTCACCACCAAGAAAGAACGGGCGATTGTAATGCCCTACGGGGAGAAAAAAGTGTCCCGGAAGGTTAAAATCCTCTTCCCGATTATCGGCGGCGGTATCGCCATGTTGATCGCTCCTATGGGCGCTCCCTTGATGGGCATGTTGATGCTGGGCAACCTGATGAAGGAATCCGGCGTTGTAGCTCGCCTGGCAGACGTTTCCTCCGGTGCCCTGATGAATATCGTCACCCTGCTGCTTGGTATCTGTATCGGGGCATCGATGCTCGGTAGTAATTTCCTGCAATGGGAGACTATCCTGGTCTTTATCCTGGGCTTGCTAGCCATCACCCTGGATACCGTCACCGGGGTATTACTCGGGAAAATTGCCTGCTGGTTATCCCGCGGCAAGATCAATCCGTTGATTGGAGCTGCCGGTACTTCAGCCTTCCCGATGTCCTCTCGCGTAGTTCAGAAAGAAGGTCAGAAAGCCAACCCGAGAAGTTTCCTGTTATGGCATGCCATCGGGGCGAACACCGGGGGACAAATCGGCTCGGTAATGGCAGCTTCGGTCCTCCTGGCAGTCCTGGCCGGCCTGGGCATCGCTCCTTCGATCTAGAATTCATCACGCCGCACGGCAAATAAAGAGAGGGAACATTGTGTAGTTCCCTCTCTATTCGCGTGCTGTTAACTAAAGACGAACCAGGCAAAGACTGGCTACACCGCCGTCTTCTCCTGTGGTCTCTCGTGTCTACGTCTCCGCTTCCATCCCAGTGCCTGCAGGAAATCACCCACGGCGATTTCCCGGTGCGCATCATGACGCATGGAAAGATCCGGGTTTACCCGGTACCTGATGCCCCGGCCTTGTTTCTTTTTTGTTATGTAACCATCAGCATCCAGATCAGCGATTATTTTACGAACCGTACGTTCGGTAATGCCGATATTGACTGATAGTTCACGGGCGGTAATCCGGGGCTGTTTCGCAATGAAACTCAGTACCAATGCATGGTTCGTTACGAAGGTCCAATCTGCCATGTATAAGTACCTGCCAATTTACAAGATAAACCGTTGACAATTACCAACAGGTGATATATACTTCACGTATCGTCAGCTATAAATACGTGTGATTGTTGGGATTGTTTCTTTTTATAGCATAAGACAGGGGGGATTGCAACCCCCTGTTTCACTATAGCGGAAGAAATCTGGGAGGCCCCCGGAAACGGCCGATAAGGAATTAAAAAATACCAGGCTGAATGAAAGCAGCACCGCTAGTCATCTGAAAAGAGACCTGATGTTTTTCTGGGGTCTTCATCCTAACGGCAAGTTTGACGTGGCCACTATCCGGTATGCTGTCGATGGCGATATCATAACTATCACTAAAGCACTGGAATCCCTGTTGGAAGCCGGGGTTATCGAAAAAGAAACCGAGGACGGCGTCGCTTATTTTCACCTGACTTTAAATGAGGTAAAGCGAAAATCGATCATCGAGTGGGCGGGGCCGGGCCATTCCGGGAGATGAGGTCGGCCGACTTGTTAAAAGGCCAAAAAAGGTATTAGAATAAAATTTTAGATTAACCACATTGGGGGTACAAATGGGTAGAAAACAAGAAAAAGCGATGCAGCGGAAGAGTTACCAGGAATCCTTCAAAAAGGTTAAGCACGGACATGGCGGCCGTGCCATCCGGAAGAAGGAAGAAACAGCACTGGGTAAATAAAATCCTGAATAATTACATTTAGCTGTTTATCAAATCTATTCTCAAGCTAAGCTGATTTAAAGCCACCTGACGGATAACGCAGGTCCGTCAGGGGCTTTTTTTTCACTCTCCAATTACCAGATATGGCTATCTTTAACGGTCAAGTACGAAAAGTAAATAAAAGTTTAAGATACAGTGTTCTGGACGGCTCTTTCTGGGCTGCCATGGTAGGTTTGACCCAGAGCTATATTACTCCTTTTGCCCTGGCGCTTAAGGCTACTACCGCCCAGGTCGGGATGTTAGCCAGCATCCCCAATTTTCTCAATGCCGTCTCGCAGCTGGCCGCCCCGGCTCTCGTCGACAAAGCGGGCAGTCGTAAGGCGGTCATTCTGCCGCTGATCTTCCTGCATGCCGTGATGTGGCTGCCCATCTTACTGATCCCCTTTGTGATGCCCGGCGAAAAGATATGGTGGCTGATTTCATTCATTACCATCAGCACGGTAGCCGGTTCCATGGCCGGCCCCGCCTGGGGCAGCATGATGGCCGACCTGGTACCGGAACGCATCCGGGGCCGGTATTTCGCCTCCCGGGGCCGTATTATCAGCCTCATCACGCTGATTGCTTCTTTCGTTGCCGGCGGGATTCTCCAGTTGCTGCATTCGAACATCTTTCTTGGTTTTGTTTTTCTCTTCGGCGGGGCGATGGCTGCCCGTCTCGGCTCATTCTTTTTCCTGACCCGGCAGTACGAACCTCCGTCAGTCTCTTTCCGCAGCCGCCGGGAGCACCTTTTCGATGTAGTACGTACAATGGGTTCTACCAACCTGGGCCGCTTCACCATTTTCGTCGCCCTGGTAAGTTTTATGACCAACCTTGCCTCGCCCTTTTTTTCGGTTTATATGCTGCGCGACCTCCAGTTCAATTACATCACTTACATGATTGTCACCTCGATCGGCAGCCTGACCTCCCTCGTCTTCCTGACTTATTGGGGACGCCGGGCTGACCGTGCCGGGAACATCCGGGTTATCCAGATTACGGCGGTCCTGATACCTTTCATACCTTTCCTCTGGCTTGTCAGTAAACAACCTTATATTCTGGTATTAGCGGAAACCTTCTCCAGTTTCGCCTGGGCTGGGTTTAACCTGGCCGCAGTGAATTTTGTCTATGATGCTGCCCGTCCCGAATCACGCACCGAATATATTGCCGTATTTAATGCTATGAACGGCCTGGCTGTGAGTCTGGGTGCTCTATTGGGTGGTTTTCTTGGCCCCCGTCTTCCTCAACTACTCGGATTCAGCCTGCTCAGCCTGTTCGCCCTTTCTGGCTTACTGCGGGCGATTGTGGTGGCGGTGTTTTTCCGTACCTTTCGCGAAGTTCGTCATGTGCCTGAAGTGGGCGTGGTTAACCTGCTTCTTTCCCGACATCCCCTACCCAGCCAGAGTATTAACCAGCTGCATTCACATGGCGGCGTGTCGCGCATCCCGAAAAGATGAACAGCTTCGTCGGTGTGCAGGCAGTCTTACCCCGCCGGTTTTAAGATAAATCAGGTTCATTAGAAACAAGCTGTAAATTATTTTTTCTCCCCCCTTAAAACCTATTGACATTGAGGGGGGTTAGTGTTATATAAGAAATCATGTATTGTTATTCATGTTTCGGAAGAACACGGATGATAAGGGCTCAAATATAAGGAGGCAATACACAAAAAGTGAACACAGAGACGCTGATTACTAAAGCTCCGGAAGAGGAACCTCCCGGTAGCGCCGTTGCGGAATGCGAGGTTGAAGAACCTCCGGGTACTGACGCGCCCGATGGCAGGCGCCGATTATTCGGACATATACCACAAGAATCATGGGATGACTGGAAATGGCATTTCCGCAACCGCATCACCACTGTTGATGAATTAGCCAAATACATCCCGCTGTCCCCCAAGGAAAAAGCTCAACTTAAGCTGGTCGCTGAGAAGTACCCCCTCTCAATCACTCCTCATTACCTTTCTCTTATCAATATCAATGATCCTGATGATCCCATCCGGAAACAGGCCATACCTTGTTTTCAGGAAATCGCCCTGGGCAGCATCGGCTATGAGGACCCCCTGGAAGAGCGAAAACACTCCGTGGTCCCGGGCTTGGTGCATCGCTATCCCGACCGTGCCCTCATGGTCCTGACTAACCTGTGCCCGATGATGTGCCGCCATTGTACCCGGAAACGGGAATGGCAGAATGGGGTTTGGGTACGTACTCAAGCTGAAATCGATGCCATGTACGATTATTTACGCACGCATAAAGAAGTACGCGATGTCATCATCTCCGGCGGTGATGTGCTGACTCTATCAACTCAGCGTCTGGAAGAAGTACTCTCCAACCTGCGCAAAATTGAACACATTGAAATTATCCGGATCGGTTCCCGGTATCCGGTGGTATTGCCGCAGCGTATCGATGCTGAACTGTGTAATGTACTCTCAAAGTACGGCCCGATCTGGTTCAATACCCACTTCAACCACGCCCGGGAGATCACCCCCGCTTCGGCAGCCGCGGTCGACCGCCTGGTACGGGCTGGCGTCCCGGTAAATAACCAGTCCGTGCTGCTCAAAGGGGTTAACGACAGCGTGGCCGCCCAGTTGAAGCTGTGCCACAGCTTACTGCGTATTAAGGTCCGTCCTTACTACCTCTTCCAGTGCGATGAGGTCCAGGGTACGGAGCATCTGCATACTCCGGTGCAAACCGGTATTGAAATCATCCGGGGCATGCGCGGCTTCACTTCCGGTTTAGCTGTCCCAACCTACGTCATCGACCTGCCCGGCGGTGGTGGAAAGGTACCGCTGCAGCCAAACTATGTCTTGTCACAAAACGATGACGAACTTATCTTGAAGAACTACGAGGGCCGTCTCTTCAACTTCCGGAACCCGGAAGACGGCCGTGGTACTATCTCCCGTAAGTTAAGTACCGCTGCTGAGGTGAAGGCTAAACTCAACCGGCAGAACAGCAATAGTGCCAAAATAGAAAAAAGTGCCCAGTTAGCCTTTACGATGATCGACGGCGTGGTACGGTAAATACAGCATGAGGATCGGACTCGCCTACGACTTGAAAGACGCGGTTAAGGGAGGCCTTTCTCCGGAAGGGCTCCCTGAAGACGCCCTTGAAGAGTACGATTCTCTGGAAACAGTGAAAGGGATCGCGGCAGCCATCGAAACTAAAGGACCTTCGACCGTCCTGCTCGGTGGCGGCCGCGACTTTTTAACCAACATTCAGAAAGAAAGGGTCGACCTTGTTTTCAACATCGCCGAAGGCCTGGGCAACTTCCGCAGCCGGGAAGCCCAGATACCGGGCATTCTGGAAATGCTCGGTATACCCTATACCGGTTCCGACCCGCTAGCCCTGGCGGTTTCCCTGGATAAAGACGTTACCAAGCGGCTCGTGTCGCTCAACGGCGTGGCGACTCCGAAATGGCATACCATCCGCACCCTCAAGGAACTGGCAGCGGCCGATTGGCAAGGATTTCATTTTCCCTTATTCGTCAAACCGTTACATGAAGGTTCCAGCAAAGGCATCCGCAATGTCTCCAAAATAGACCGCCTGGAACAGGTCCAGCCGGTGATCTCCACCCTCATCGAACGTTATCACCAGGAAGTGATCGTCGAAGAGTTTATCTACGGTGAAGAAATTACCACCGGTTTGATCGGCAATCCGCCTGAAATCCTCGGCATCATGCGTGTAATTCCCCACCAACCAGACCCCGATTTTGTCTATTCCTTGGAAGTAAAAAGAGACTGGGAAAACCTGGTCGATTACGAATGCCCGGCCCGGCTTAAGGCTGAGACGCTTAACCGTATCGGTGAAGCCGCCATCAAGGTTTTTCATACCCTGGGCTGCCGTGACATCTCCCGGGTCGATTTCCGCATCAGTTCCGATGGCACACCATACTTTCTTGAGATCAATCCCCTCCCCGGACTTAATCCACGGAGTGGTGATATCGTGATTATGTCTGGTAAAATGGGGTGGACTTACCCCGCCTTGATTTCAGCTATTGTTGATGCTGGGTTAAAGAGATATGGTCATGAGCCCCAAAGTAGCCATCATTCATAACGCTCCCGAGCGCGACCGTTATTCCGCGATGGGCGAAGAGAAAGCTATTCTCGGCGTCCTGGTCGAGGTAAAAGCCGTTCATGACGGCCTCAATAAGCTTGGTTATACCATAGAACGTGTGCCTCTTGCACCTCCCCTTACCAGGGTCCGTGAGACTCTGAGTATGCTTAAAGTCGATGCTGTTTTCAACCTCTTCGAAGGTTTCGCCGGCAGCCCGGAGACGGAGATATCGGTCGCCGCTATGTTATCGGAGCTTGGCATCCCTTATACCGGCTGCCCGGCCTCAGCCCTCGCCCTGGCCCTGGATAAATCGCGGGCTAAGGCAACCCTGCAATCCCACGGCCTTCCCACGCCTGCTTTCCAGGTCCTTAATGGTGACAATATCGCCAGTTTTCGACTTCGGCTGCCGTGCATCGTTAAGCCGGCTTCGGAAGACGCCAGCCACGGGGTCACCGAGAACAGCGTGGTTTACGATTCCGCCAGCCTGGCTGCTCAGGTTAAACATATCAGCGACAGTTACGGCGGCCAGGCCTTGGTGGAAGAATACATCGACGGCCGGGAATTCAATGTTACCGTGATGGGCAACGACCGGCCGGTCGTTTTCCCGATCTCTGAAATCGTATATACCCTGCCGGTAGGTAAACCACGCATCCTTACTTTTGAAGCTAAATGGGAACCTGCCAGCCTTTATTTCAAGTCTTCGGCGCCGGTATGCCCCGCCGACATCGATGAAACGGTCCGGCAAGGCATCGCCGTGCCTGCGGCTAAAGCTTATACCATCCTGGGCTGCCAGGGTTATGCCCGGGTCGATTTTCGCATGGGCGCCGACCAGGTCCCCCAGATTATCGAAGTCAACCCGAATCCCGACCTTTCGCCCGGATACGGCGTCGCCCTGCAGTCGAAGGTCGCCGGCTTAAGCTATACGAAGATGATTGAACGTATCATGCAGTTTGCCATGGAGCGTAAAGTTGGCGCCTGAAGTCCGTGCCATGACCCGCCGGGATAAAGCTGCGGTAATGGATATCTTGCAGCATACATCCGAGTTCAAGCCGATGGAGGTCGCTGTAGCCGAAGAACTCAGTGATGCCTAGCTCGAAGCAGGCATGGCTTCCGAATACGATACTTACGTCGGTGTCGTCGACGGCCGGGTCATGGGTTATATCTGCTACGGGCCTACCCCCATCACCAAAGGCACTTATGATGTTTACTGGATGACTGTCTCGCTGCAGGCTCAACGACAGGGTGTCGGCCGGGCTTTGCTCTCTGCCGCCGAAGCCGATGTCCGTGCCCGTCACGGCCGCATCATCCTGATCGAGACCTCAGGTAAAGCCAGTTATTATAAAGCTCAGAATTTCTATGCGTCTATGGGTTATGACCTGGTCAGCCGCATCCCCGAATTCTATGAACCCGGTGACGACAAACTAACCTACTACAAAAAAGTCGGCTAGACAGGTTCGCCCTCACCACCTGAAACGGATTCTTCACGTTGTTCAGAATGACATTTCGAGACGATTTTTATTGTCATCCTGAGGCGAAGCCGAAGGATCCGTCATTCACTTCTCTACATCCAATCCCCACTTCCGGAACAATTCTGTGTAAAAAGGCGGGCGTGGGAAATCCGGCCGCAGTAACAGGTGCGACCAGTCTTCCGGGTTCTTCTTCGCTTCCATGCTTCGTTTCACGCCCTCCACCAGCCCCGCCAGCTTCTCTGCCGGTACGGAAAAAATGATTTCATCATCTTCGGCGAAAGCCCGTGACCGTTCGCCGGGGTCGGGCAGGGTAATGCGGTACTCGCGTTTCTCGATCACCGGTACGATGGCATAGGCACAAGAATCGATAGGGTCGAATTCAGATTTTACCGTGGCCTTTTCGATGTTCTTAGCGACCCCAATCATCTCCCGCAGTTGCCCGGTATTGGAGTAAATCATCGCCATGTCCGGCTCGAAGGCAGTGGTTTTTAACGGTCCGGTCAATATACCGATATATTTCCCGTAGGCAAAACGCGGGAAGGAGGTATGCGCATTCACAAAAGCATCCTGCGGATCTTCTACCAGCCCGTAGGCCAGCAGCGGCGCCCAGCACCAGTTGTCTTCCTTTAACATGGCAATAGTCATCCCGTTCCGGCGGGCCATGGTGAAGACCTGGCACTGCGCCAGGTGATATCCCCGGTCCCGCTTCGGTCTGACCGCCCCCTCCGGGATATCTTTTTCCGTCTTCAACATCTTGATACCGATAGGCGATGTCTTCAGCTTCAGTGCCTGTTCCAGTTCTTCGCCGTAGCGCCGGTATTCCTCGATTGTAGTCATTTTTCTCCCTCCCGGTTCTTTTTTATATCATTATCGGTAATGGGTCCACGTTCTAATGATTTTTACAGTTTTAATATCATCCATGATCTGGTATACCAATCTGTGCTGGATATTGATTCGTCTGGAATATGCTCCTGTCAAATCACCAACCAGTTTTTCATACGAGGGGGGATTGCTATAAGGGTCTTGTTTGATAATTTCCAGGAGGCGGATAACTTGGGTTTTGAGGCCGGAACGGGCGATTTTTTGAGCGTCTTTTTTCGCCTGTTTCGTGAATACCAAACGCCAGGTCACCAACCGGGTTCCTCGTCACATTTTTCTACGGGTGTTTTTAGGCCTTGTATGATGGACCTGCGCATACCTGGAATGGCTGCGAGGTATAAAGTTTCCTCGATTGCACGCCAGTCCTTTTCAGAGATCAAAAAAGCTGAATTGCGTTTACCCACTATCTGTACTGGTTCATGAGACTCTTCTACTTCATCTACCAGTTTGTATAGCCTTTTTCTTGCTTCTGATGCGGAAAAGGTGGTCATATCATTTACCTCTCGTACGTAAAATCGTACCACAGCATCGATTCTCTGTCAACGTCTTATCTTATTAAGACCTTAAAGAGAGACTGTCGAAAAAGTCCCTGTTAGTTATAGAAAATAGATTATATTTT
>JAEAME010000563.1_pt1 | contig 36441 bp, 27 predicted proteins | sample 8958731 | NCBI WGS metagenome assembly JAEAME01 (sample SAMN16933194, study PRJNA681113) | bioreactor sludge metagenome | isolation source: anerobic bioreactor sludge (Control) | place: India:Bengaluru | collected 2018-10-24
CTTACCGACATGCTTCTTAAAAGCGGGGCCAATATCAACGAAATGAACTGTATCCGCAAGCATCTGTCGAAAGTCAAGGGAGGGATGCTATCATCTGCAGCCTATCCTGCCAGGGTAGTAAGCCTTATACTTTCGGATGTTATCGGGGATCCTCTTGATGTGATTGCATCGGGACCAACAGCCCCCGATCCGACAACCTATAAGGATGCTTTGGGTATTATCGAAAAATACGGGATAGAGGATAAAATCCCTGAAGGAATTACAAGGATCCTTAATGAGGGGATCAACAAGATCAGGAAAGAGACTCTCAAGGAATCTGATGAAGCTTTCAGACTAACAACAAATCTTATAATAGGCAACAACAGCCTGGCATTGAAGAAAGCCAGGGAAAAAGCAGAAGCACTCGGATATGCAACAATGATAATCACGGATACCCTTCGCTCAGATGTTGAAGATGCAGCAGATTTTATATTCAGCAACCTCATAAAATTCAGGAATGAGTATCCCGGGAAGAAATCCTGCCTGCTTTTTGGCGGCGAACCGACAATAAAGATTACAGGTGATGGCCTTGGAGGAAGGAATCAGCATCTTGCCCTTCTTATGGCTCAAAAGATAAAGGATACAAGCGGTGTCGTTTTCCTGTCAGGAGGCACTGACGGAACAGACGGCCCCACAGATGCAGCAGGCGCCCTTGCAGAACCTGAGACATTAAAGCGATCAGAAGCACTCGGACTTGACATAAACAAATACATCAGCACCTGTGACTCATACAATTTTTTCAGGCAGGAAGGCGGGCTGATAAAGACCGGGCCGACCCAGACCAATGTTATGGATTTATGTGTGGTGCTTATAAACTAGTATAGTAGTAATAATTTGCTGAACAATAATCTGACATTAATATGAACTGGACACAAGTTGTTGATCCGCTTAACAGCATTGTCATTTCGGCGCTGATAGCCGCTGTTCCAATCGCTTTTATATTCTGGGCTCTGATAATCAGGAAAATGAAGGGTTATCTGGCAAGCCTGTTCACTGTCCTGATTGCTGTCGTTTTAGCAATAATTGTCTATGGCATGCCTGTTAAACTGGCCCTGGCTTCAACATTGCATGGTGCATTGTACGGACTGCTGCCAATATGCTGGGTAATCATCGGTGCAATGTTCCTTTACAATGTAACAGTAAAGAGCGGACAGTTTGAGATAATAAAGAATTTCATGGCGTCGATAACGACCGACAGAAGGCTGCAGGCTTTGCTTGTAGCTTTCTCTTTTGGCGCCTTTCTTGAAGGAGCAGCAGGTATGGGGGCCCCCGTAGCAATTACAGCTGCAATGCTCGTAGGACTGGGCTTCAATCCTCTCTATGCAGCAGGGATAAGCCTTGTTGCAAACACTGCACCAGTTGCCTTTGGCTCCGTTGGCATCCCCGTTATAACTGCAGCCCAGGTTTCGAACCTGCCCGAAATGGCTGTTTCACAGATGGTAGGCAGAACCCTCCCTATCCTTGGACTGATTGTGCCCCTGTACCTTGTAATAATGATGTCGGGCTTCAGAAGATCGCTTGAAGTAATGCCAGCCGTTCTGGTCTCGGGCATTGTTTTCGCCCTTGTTCAGTTCCTGATCTCAAATTACGTCAACCCGATGCTGCCCGGAATACTTGCCGGGGTGGCTTCAATAATAAGCCTTACAGTATTGCTGAAATACTGGAAACCTAAATCAATATGGCGCTTCAGGGATGAACCGCAACAAATAACTGCCACCGGACATAAATACTCAACAGGTCAGATATTCAGGGCCTGGTCTCCTTTCATAGTAATGACGCTCATGATAATGGCCTGGGGCATGCAGCCTGTAAAAGAGGCTCTGAACTCAATTCTGGATATAAAGTTTTTCATTCCCGGACTGAGAGATACAATCCTGAGACCTGATGGCAGCGGATTCCTTGATATCAAACCTTATGATTTCAATATACTTTCAACAGCCGGGACAGCCACAATACTTTCAGCATTTATATCACTTCCCATAATAGGAATGAGCTTCAGGGACGGCCTGAAAAGTTTTGCTGCTACATTGAACCAGGTTAAATTCCCGATAATTACTATTGCTTCAATAGTTGGTTTTGCTTTTGTAGCAAACAATTCAGGCATGTCAATTACAATTGCAATGGCCCTGGCAGGTACGGGTGTTCTTTTCCCCTTCTTTTCACCGGTGCTGGGATGGCTTGGCGTATTCCTCACAGGTTCTGATACATCATCAAATGCATTATTCTGCAAACTGCAGTACACCTCAGCTGAAACGATCGGTATCGATCCTGTCCTGTCCGTCGGTGCAAATGCTTCAGGCGGAGTGACAGGCAAAATGATCTCTCCCCAGTCATTGGCAGTCGGAGCTGCTGCAGTCGGACTCGTAGGAAAAGAATCAGAGCTCCTGAGGTTTACAATAAAGCATAGTCTTATACTCTTATTGGTTATAAGCGTCATTACAATAATCCAGGCATATATTCCCAAATGGTTTATTCCTGATTATGAAAAGATCTCAGGTGCAGCTGTGAAAACCGTAACAGATATAAATTCAGGGTTCTTATACCTTGGTGTCCTGGCAGCAACAATACTTGTATTGATGCTGATTGTAAAACTGCTTAACAAACAGAAAAAGGTTTAACAGATACAGTTATTTCCCGGTTGTCTTCATTTTTTTGTTTTTCAGGGCTTTAAAGATCAGAAATATAATAAATGCTGCTCCAAGAAAATACAGGATGTATTCAATGTAGGGGAATATCTGTTCTCTTAAGTCGTATATGAAATATCCGATAACTGCAAGTATTATATTCCAGATACCGGCACCCGCAAGGGTGTAAATAATGAAGTCACGCATGTTCATTCTTGCCAGTCCGGCCGGTATCGAAATAAACTGTCGCACTGCCGGGACAAGCCTGCCGACGAATGTTGACGATTTTCCGTTCCTTACAAAATATTCCTCAGCATGGGCTATTTTTGCCTCTGACAGTAGGAGTAATTTTCCGAACTTCGAGTCAGCCAACCTGTAAACAATGGGCCTGCCGAGATAGAGGGCAAGGTAATAGTTTACAAGAGCTCCGACAAGAGCTCCGGCTGTTCCGGCTAAAACAACACCAAAAACGTTAAGTCCCCCCTGGGCTGCCTTATATGCTGCAAAAGGAATTATTACCTCCGAAGGAAAAGGAATAAATGAACTCTCAATTACCATCAGAAGAGCAACAGTAAAGTAATTAAGATTAGCCATATACCATTCAACAACGCTGTTTATTATTTCCATCTACTCCATGTTTTAAAGCCGCTAAATATAATCAACTTTTTGAACCAGGCGACCAGGGGGCTGACTTAAAGCCAGTTTTTAAATATTATCTTTTATTTAATTGTTAGCATTACAATTGATTTTGAGGGCAGAACAACATTCAGCATATCACCATTTTTGCTGGCACCTGTGAATTTTGCAATACTGACAGTCCCGGGTTTATCAAAGGTATTGATGTCAGTTATCTTTGCCGATGTCAGTATTTCGCCTGTAACGCCCGACCATTTGATCTGATTCAGGGTTGTGCTCAGATTAATTGATTTATTTGGATCTATATTTACGAGCGTTATGTGCACCGTTCCTGTTGAATCCTGCGATGCAGATACATTTAGAGCAGGGAGCCTCTGATCTCCGAGCATATAATCAGGACTTGTAAATTTCACCGGAATCATTTTTGCATCATGATGCACCTTGTACAGATCAAAGGCATGATATGTGGGGGTCAGGATCATCTTAGTCCCCTCGGTAAGAATAACAGCCTGCAGAACATTGATTGTCTGAGCCAGCTGAGCCATCTTCACCCTGTCGCAGTGATTGTTGAATATGTTGAAATGCGTTCCGGCAATAAGTGCATCGCGAAGGCTGTTCTGCTGAAACAGGAATCTGGGATTCGTTCCCGGTTCAGGGTCAGTCCATATACCCCATTCTCCGACAACAAGAGCTACCCTTTTCTGGGGATCATACTTCGTCATTACTGAGTCATGTCCTATTATGTATTCTTCCATTCTGAGAGCATTTCTCATTGTTGCGAAATAGGTCTCTTCCGTGAAATTTGTTGCGGACCCCGGGCTTAGAGCAGGTGCTCCTTCCTGTTGCGGCCGAACTGCACCACCGCTTCCCTGCGGCGCTCCCATTCTGCCTCTTGGCGGACGTGTGTAATAATGAAAATCAATACCCCATACGCCTCCCCTTCCGGTGCCAGCCGATTGCATCAGAACATCTGTCCACCTGTAGTCCGCTGTATTGGGACCGCAGGCTACCTTGCTTAAAGGTGTTCCGGGATAATTCTTTGCAAACGATGCATATTGCCTGTACTGTGTTGAGTAATATTCCGGGGTCATATTTCCGCCGCATCCCCAGTTTTCATTGCCAATACCCCAGAAAGTAACACCCCATGGTTTATCCCTGCCATTCTGCTTTCTCATATTTGTCATAGGGCTCACACCGTCATAATTGACATATTCAACCCATTTACTTAGTTCCTCAACGGTACCGCTTCCCACATTTCCCACAATGAAAGGTTCAGCACCTATCAGACTGCATAATTCAAGAAATTCATGGGTCCCAAAACTGTTATCTTCTGTTACATTTCCCCAGTTTGTATTGATCATTGTAGGACGCTGATCCCTGGGTCCTATGCCATCACGCCAGTGATATTCATCTGCAAAACACCCTCCCGGCCATCTAAGGTTAGGGATCCTGATCTTTTTCAATGCATCAACAACATCAAGTCTTATGCGGTCTTTTTTAGGGACAGGCATTGATTCACTTACCCAGTAACCATCGTAGATGCATCTTCCAAGGTGCTCTGAAAAATGCCCGTAAATGTGCTTGCTTATTATATATTGCGAACTGGCTCCGTCAACGAGGAGCGAGACCGATGACTGACCCCGGCAGATAAGCCCGGCTGTCACAAGACAAATCAGTAAAAAGGATTTTTTCATGATTGAAATAATTTAAGGTTTGTATCTGATTTAAATATTTACGTGTTCTTGCTAGCAGCCAGGTAACATTAAAGCTTGTTTACAGATCGATCCGTAGTATTACTTAAACCTCACTTTTTCTGCAGCTTCAAATAATTTACGGGATACTCCAGACAATTTGTTTTCAGGTATCTTAACAACTTTCCTGTCATAGGTGAGCAGTCCGTTTGTTTCAATTTCAACATCGGTTGTCTGGGTGTATATTGCTGCTGACAAACCTCGGTCAATATACTGAACGAGTCTCTCAAGATACCCTGAATAAGCAGTAAAAAGAGTATCCGCATCCCTGAAGGTCCTGTAACCCCAGTTATTCTTTTCGAGCCAAGTATGATTCTCAATCGGGAGCCCCAGCCCTCCGAATTCGCCCAGAACCAGGGCCTGTTTAGGACCAAAGACCTCAGGCCTGGCCATTACCGGACCAGGGTAATTATGAAGGTCAAGAATATGCCCTGCTCCATTGAAATTGCCGCCGCTTGCACTGTTAACAAGCCTGGATGGATCCTTCTTCATTGTCAGAGTTGTTATCTCCTGGGTTTTGAACTGTCCCCAGGCTTCATTGAAAGGGACCCAGATCACTATACATGGGAAATTATACAGGCTTTCAATTATGGCATTCCATTCAGTTCTGTAAATTTTCTCGGAGTTTTCTGTTCTTATCTTTTCTGACCCGCCTTCAACGCCCGGATTGCTGTTCCACTGGTTAGCTCCAAGGTCCCCGCTTGGCATATCCTGCCACACTATCATCCCTGTTCTGTCGCAATGATAATACCATCGTGCGGGCTCAACCTTAACGTGCTTCCTGATCATGTTGAAGCCCATCTCTTTAGTCTTGACAATATCAAAAAGAAGGGATTCATCATCGGGAGAAGTATATAATCCGTCGGGCCACCACCCCTGGTCGAGGGTCCCATACTGAAAAATGAACCGGTTATTTAGCATTATTCTCAGGACACCCTTCGCATCTGGCCTGAGGGAAATCTTTCGCATCGCAAAATAACCCTTTATCTCATCAATAACCTTGTTGTTCCTGACTATTGAAACCTTGAGATCATAGAGGAAAGGATCATCAGGGGACCATAATCTTGGATTATTGACACTAAGTGCTATGCCCTCCCCAATTTGAGAGCTTGTCTGCGATACCATCCTGTCCCCATCCCATGCTGAAATACGGATCATATCACCAGGCTCCCTGTTTTCCATTGTAACATCAATATTGAGGACCTGTTTATCAATGTCGGGTGTTTGCTTTATTGATCTTATGTAAGTTGCAGGGACAGCCTCGATCCATACAGTCTGCCATATCCCTGTTACCGATGTGTACCATATACCTCCCGGTTTTGAAACCTGCTTTCCGCGGGGCTGAGGACCTTCATCCACCGGATCCTTAACACGCAGCTCAAGCTTATGAGAGCCCCGTGCCTTCACAAATGAGGTAATATCGAAGTAGAAAGGATCGTAACCCCCCTGATGAGAGCCAACCTTAACACCATCTATTAAAACATCACTCTGCCAGTCGACTGCACCAAAATGAAGAAGAATATTCCTGCCTTTCATTTCCGGCGGGATTCTAATTATAGTTCTGTACCATAGAACATTGTCAGGACCTACAATCTTACCTACTCCTGAAAGAGCCGATTCTGCAGCAAAAGGCACAAGTATCTTGCCGTCGTAGCTTGCCGGCGGGGTTTCACTGTCAGCAGTTATTGCATAATCCCATAGTCCATTGAGGTTTTTCCACATTTCCCTTACCATCTGCGGCCTTGGGTATTCCTGGTGGCACTTTGCAGGATCGACCTGCTCAGCCCGCGATGTCCTTATCTTGTCACCCGCTATTTTCCAGTACTGGGCATTTATTATTCCTGCGAATGCTGTCAGGATTATCAGAGATATAAGAATCTTCTTCATGAAAGAAGGTTTTTTGTGTTAAATTTACACTTATTTTTCAATTGTCAGGCTTAATGCTTTTTTCTTCTTAAAATATTATTTATCAATATATTAATTCGAATATTATTACGCCTGCCTGTATGTTCTTTTAATTATACAAATTAAAGAATCCTGATTTACAAGACAAATTTTTTATCAATAAAATACAGTATTTAAATTAATGTTCTGTAAGTATTTATAATAATAGAATTTGTGCTTTAAATTATTATATTGCACACAAACAAAGATGCATATTGGGGAATGTCTTTCTATTTTGAGCCTATTAATTGACTTAATCAGCCTATTATGAATGTAACTCGGACTTTCGACCTGCTTGACCGGTATGCAGGACTTTTCGTTAAAGATGATGCCTTCTGCTGTAAGCAGAATGGCGAATGGGTAAAATACAGTACGGCGGACTATATTGAGTACTCGTATAATATCAGTTACGGACTGCTTGCCAAAGGATTGAAAAAAGGAGATAAGGTTATGACCGTTTCCAATAATCGTCCGGAGTGGAATTTCATCGACATGGGCATGGCGATGACAGGAATTGTGCATGTACCGGTATTCACATCCCTGAACAGTGATGAATACAAATTCATTCTGGAACATTCCGATGCCAGAATGCTCATTGTATCAGACAAGAAGCTTTTCAGGTGCATCAAACCGGCCTTGTCTGGCATTGAACACAAGATAGACGTTTACTCTTTTGACGAGATTGAAGGTATAAAAAGCTGGACAGATATTATTGATGCCGGAAAAATGAGTGCTGCTGAAAACAGGCAAAAAGTAGAAGAAATCAAAAAGACAATCAATCCCGATGATTTTGCCTCCCTCATATATACGTCAGGAACGACAGGCAGACCAAAAGGTGTAATACTTACTCACAGGAACATGGTAAGTAACTTCCTTGCCGCTGCAGAGATATTTAAACTGAAACCGGAGAATAAATACCTGAGCATCCTGCCATTGTGCCATGTAGGCGGGAGGCTTGGCAACTATCAGACACAGTACAGCGGAACAAGTATATATTATGCCGAGAACATGGGGACTATTGCCTCAAATCTTAAAGAGATAGCTGCAGACGGCTTCGATGCTGTTCCAAGAGTTATTGAAAAATTCTATGATGTCATTATTTCCAAGGGCAATAAATTAAAAGGATTTAAAAAATCCCTGTTTTTCTGGGCTGTCGATCTGGGACTTGTATACAAGCCCTTTGGAGAAAACGGCTGGTTCTATGAACAGAAGCTCAGGCTTGCCGATAAGCTTATCTTCAGCAAATGGCGTGAAGCACTCGGGGGCAATGTAAGGATAGTCGGATGCGGTGGAGCAAGCCTTCAGTCACGGCTTGAAAGGATCTTCTGGGCAGCGGGAATCAAGATAATTAACATGTACGGACTGACTGAAACTTCACCGATAATTACAATTAACGGAACGGAAAAGGGCAAAGTGAAGCTTGGTTCTGTAGGGACGGCAATTGAAGGAGTTGAAGTGCGTATTGCAGAAGACGGGGAAATACTCTGCAAAGGACCTAACGTATCACCGGGCTACTACAAAGATCCTGAACTAACAAAAGCAGCATTCGATAATGAGGGATGGTTCCATACAGGCGATATCGGACATTTTGAAGATGGGAAATTCCTGATGGTAACTGACAGGAAAAAAGAGATATTCAAGCTCTCCAACGGCAAGTACATTGCACCACAGATAATAGAAAACCTGTTTAAGGAATTGCCGATAATAGACCAGATAATGGTGCTTGGTGAACATGAAAAATTTGCCAGTGCAATAATCTCACCGAATTTCAAATTCTTTGAAGACTGGAAAAGCTCCCGGAACTTTAAATTCTCAGATAATGGAGAACTGATTAACATACCTGAAGTTCAGACCCTGTTTTCAGCAGAAATTGAAAGGATGAACCGAAAACTTAATCCGAACGAAAGAATTAACCGGTTCAGGCTTGTAAAGGATGAATGGAGTCCATCGACAGGAGAGCTCTCTCCAACCTTAAAGCTAAAACGGCAGTTCATCAATAATAAATACAAGGCCATAATCGATCAGGTATACATGAAATAGCAGGGGAATGAAGTTAATCGACGTATGCGACAAAAGGAGCGAAAAGTTGTTCCTGGATACTGCAAGAAAAATATACACGAACGATAAAGTATGGGTTTGTCCTCTCGATAATGATATCGCAGCCGTTTTCGATCCGGCCAGAAACCCTTATTTTAAACACGGAACGGCCCGGCGATGGGTATTGACTGATGACAGTAATAATCTCATCGGAAGAATCGCTGCATTCATAGATCATAATATGGCAAACAGCTATGATCAGCCTACAGGAGGAATGGGTTTCTTCGAATGCATAAATGACAATGATGCTGCCGTAAAACTCTTCGATACTGCTAAAAAATGGCTGCAGGAGCAAGGTATGGAAGCAATGGACGGCCCGATAAATTTCGGGGAAACAGATAAATACTGGGGGCTGCTTGTCAATGGTTTCACACATCCTTCATTCGATATAGCATACAACCATGCTTATTACAGGGATCTTTTCGAGTCATACGGATTCAGGGTTTACTATAAAATGGAAGGATTTCACCTTGATATCCATAAAGGGATACCTGAAAGGATCTTCAGGATTGCCGAAAGGGTAATTAACAAACCCGGTTACGAATTTCACCATTTCACATGGAAGGAAACTGATAAGTATATTAAGGATTTTGCCATTGTATTTAACGAAGCCTGGGCCTCATTCAAACAATATTTCGAACCTCTCGAACCCGAGTACATAAGGGAAACACTCAGGAAAGCACGGCCGATACTTGAAGAGGAATTCATCTGGCTGGCATATTTTGAAGGGAAACCGATTGCAATATACCTTATGTTCCCTGATCTGAATCAGATACTTAAACATCTGAATGGGAAGCTTGATCTGTTAAGCATGCTCCGGTTTCTGTGGCTGAAAAACAGAAAAACAATGACAAGGGCAAGAGGCATGCTAATGGGTGTTATCCCGAAATTTCAGGGTCTTGGAATCGAATCTGCCTTCATTGTGAACCTTGTTAATGTTTTCAAAAATAAACCTCATTATAAAGAGATCGAGTTCTCATGGGTAGGAGATTTTAACCCGAAGATGAGGAAGATTTTTATATCAGTGGGCTCAATTCCTGTTAAAGAATACATCACATACAGATATCTGTTCGATCCGGCTAAGGAGTATAAAAGATATCCAATTCCTGAAATGAAATGAAATACGACATTATAATAATCGGAGCCGGACTCGGCGGCCTGACTGCCGGGGCCAAACTTTCAAAAGAAGGAAAAAAGGTCCTCCTTATAGAACAACATACAATCCCGGGAGGTTGTGCCACAACTTTCCGCCGGGGCGATTTCATATTCGAGGTAGGTCTCCATGAAATGGACGGTCTCTCTCCACGGGATATGAAAACAAGAATATTCAATGATCTTGAAGTTTTTAAACACGTGGACTTTATCCCGCTTCAGGATTTTTACCGCTTCACAAACGGACGCTATGATGTTGTAGTGCCAAATAACAATGAGAAGGCAATCGAAAAATTGTCGGGGATCTTTCCGGGTGATACAGCTGGCATCAAAGATTATTTTAACATGTTAGTGAATCCACCGAAGGCAAACGAAAAAATTCAGACGCCGGGCCTCAGCATCGGGGAATTTCTTGATACTGTTATAAGGAATGAAGATCTTAAACTGATACTGCTAGGAAATCTTGGATATTTCAGTGACGACCCGTATTCATTGTCCCTTGCTTATTATTCGGTTGCCCAGGGAAGTTACTATACAGGCGGCTCATGTTATATTAAGGGAGGTTCACAGAAACTGTCAGATTGCCTTGCTGACTATATCAGGGATCATGGCGGGGATGTAATTATGAATCATATCGTTACAGGGATCAGAACAAGTGATCGCAAAGTTACCGGCATTGAATTCAGAAAGAAAAACGATAAACAGAACATCCTTTTCGAAGCAGAAACAGACCACCTTGTGGCAAACAATTCTGTTGCAGGCGTTGCTGATCTTCTGCCTCCTGAAAATGGATCTGTACTGAAAGACCAGATAAGGGAGATGGAGCCAGGGGCTTCACTCCTTACACTTTACCTGGGGTTTAACAAAAATCTGAAAGACCTGGGCAGCAGGTATTATTCGACCTGTGTTTTTGATCCTTCAATTAAAACACCTGCAGATATTAAAAGCAACAACAGGGATGATTTTTCACGCCGCAGTTTCATCTTTGTTGATTATGGCCAGATACCTTCAGAACTTGCACCTGAAGGAAAAAGCGTGGGATCGGTCTGCTGTATAGACTATCTTGATGATTGGGAAGGCCTTGACCGGCAGCAATATATCCAAAGGAAGAAAGAGGTTGCTTCAGCCCTGACTGCAAGGCTTGAGAAAATTATTCCGGGGATAGCTGACAATATCGGCCACTCGGAAGTTGCTACTTCTGCAACAATAAAACGTTATACACTGAACCCGGCAGGCTCTGTCTATGGCTTTGCCCAGACTCCATCAAAGAGATCCATCGATCCTGTGGCAATACCTGAAAACCTTCACTTTGCTTCAGCATGGGGTAAAAGCGGAGGAGGTTTCTCCGGGGCCATTTATGGAGGTTATCTTTGTGCGATAAATATTCTTAGGAAAAAATAAGTACCTGGAAATCAGCACAACCTGGTAATCCTTTGCTCAGGAGGCTGATCTATTACAATCGGGATTTTCTCTACTATTGTCTTTGTTGGATCCAGTTGAAGGGACTTCTCCTCAGGCAGGCACAGCCGGCGTGCAAAATTCCTGAGGGTCAGGATCATATTCTCATTCCTTGTAAGCGTATAATCCCTTATCATTATCCTGTCTAATAGTACAAACCTGAAATCGGCAGGGAAATTGTATTTCCTCAAAGTATCAAAGCTGCTTTCGAGCCTGATCTCCTTTGATCCGACAAGATCCTCAATAACTTCCCTGAAATAGAGGTTGATCTTTGGATCGATCTTAAAACCCAGATGGAAATCGATCCTTATCAGTATACCAGGTATGATGTGATTTACTTTATATTCAAACCTATACGGTTCATTCACACGATCGACGTGCAGCAGCCAGTAAGTGTCAGCTCTCTTTGGTTGTTTATTGAATATTGAATAGACAACTTTTGATTCGATCTGTTCGGGCCGGTTGGCTTTTATTATATAAACAAGATTTGTTGCCATCCTGGGTACTGTCTTGTCTTCACGAAGCTCCCGGAACAGTTCGAGGTAATTATCAAGATTTGTAAAAGTAATATGACGGTTCTTGATCTTACGTCCGAAATACCATCCATACATTATGAGAAAAAATGCTGTTGCAAGCAATAGTGTAAACCAGCCTCCATGGATGAACTTATGAAGGTTGGCTATCAGGAAGCTGCCTTCAATAGCAAGGAAAACAAGCATGAACAGAATAGCTATTTTACGGTTTAATCCCTTCTGATAAAGGTGGTGGGATAATAGCAGGGTTGTCATTATCATTGTTATCGTTATAGCCAGCCCGTATGCAGCTTCCATGTTTGACGATTTCCTGAAGAATATCACAACAAGGCTGCAGAAGATCCAAAGGGAATAGTTAACTGAAGGTATATAGACCTGTCCCTTGACAAGGGTAGGATTCAGGATCCTTGTTGCAGGCCAGAAATTGAGCGATACAGCTTCACTTATAAGGGTAAATGATCCGCTTATAAGAGCCTGACTGGCTATAATAGCAGCTGCAGTTGAAATTATGATACCCGGCAGGAGGAACCACCCGGGCATCATTGAAAAGAAAGGTGTTGCATAAGCCCCGGGTTCATGATTCAGCATGAGCCATGCTCCCTGGCCAAAGTAATTGAGCACGAGTGTTGTCTTGACAAAGATCCATGAAACACGCAAATTAGTCCGCCCGCAATGTCCGAGATCTGAATACAGAGCCTCAGCTCCTGTTGTACAAAGAAATACCGCTCCGAGCAAAATGAAACCTTCCGGAAATTCCGTCAGGAAGCGGAAGGCATATACAGGATTGAGTGCAGCCAGTATCTGCGGATAATTGATAATCTGTGAGAAACCAAGGATGCCGAGCATCATGAACCAGATAACCATCACTGGCCCGAAGCTTGTCCCGACAAAATTTGTTCCGAACTGCTGGATGAAGAAAAGAACAGCAAAGATAAACAGAACTATGGGTATAACAGGAACATCCGGATTGAAAAGCCGGAGCCCTTCTATTGAAGAGGTAACAGTGATTGCCGGAGTTATTACACCATCAGCAAGCAAAGCCCCGGTGCCAATCATTGTGAGAAGCGCAGCCCAGGCATTTTTATGGCGGATAAGGGCAAAAAGTGCAAAGATGCCGCCTTCACCCTTGTTGTCAGCATTTAAAGTAATCAGTACATATTTTATCGTTGTCTGCAGGGTGAGTGTCCAGAAAATACAAGACAAAGCCCCGAATATCAACAGCTCATTAAAAGTATCAGAGCCTTCAGCAATAGCTTTTATGGCATAGAGCGGACTGGTGCCTATATTTCCGAATACTATCCCCAGGGTTACAAGCAACCCTGCAAAAGAAAGTTTTTTTATATCAGTATTCTGTCCGGTCTCTTTCATCCCTGAACTCTGCCTGCTTTGGATTTGTAAGTCTATGATAATTAAATACTGAAATGACTATTCTGTGTGAATCAGGTAACGCGCTTGATCCTGTAAGGTACCGGCTGATCAATTATTATTGGGACCTGTTCTATTATAGTGTTTGTCGGATCAAGATTCATAGTCCTGAGGTCAGTTATACTGAGCTTCCTGATCAGGCTGTTAAGCGACAGAAGAAAACTTTCGCTGTTAGATAGTTTATTGTCACGCGACATTATCCTGTCAATCAAAATGAACTTGAAATCACCTTCAAAATTATGTTTCCTCAGAGAATCGTAGCTGCTTTGAAGGGTGATCTCGCCCGATGCCTTGAGATCTTCAATGACCTCTTTAAAATAAAGATTTATCTTGGGTACAACCTTAAAGCCAATGTGAAAATCCACCCTTATAAGTATCCCCGGTATTATCTGCTTAACCTGATATTTAAAGCTGTTTGGATCATTAACCCTGTTAACATGAAGAAGCCAGTAAGTATCGGCCCGTTTAGGCTGCTTGTAGAAAATCGAATATATCACTTTCGATTCCACCTGATCAGCCCTGTTTGCGCGTATTATATAAACAAGGTTTGTTGCAAAGCGGGGGACAGACTCATCTTTGCTGAGATCTCTCAGGGCATCGAGATATTTATCAAGGTCTGCGAATGTAATGTAACGGTTCTTGATCTTCCTTCCATAATACCAGCCATACATAATAAGAAAGTATACAGATGCCAGCATCAGGGTGAACCAGCCTCCGTTCCTGAATTTGTAAAGATTGGCAATGAGAAATGATCCCTCTATAGTCATGAATATCATGAACATCAACAGGACTAACCTGTGATTGATGCCTTTCTGGAAAAGATAAAATGAGAGCAGAAGGGTAGTCATTATCTCAGCTATGTTTATTGCCAGTCCATATGCAGCATTCATATTTGATGACTCTTTGAAGAATATGACTGTAAGACTGCAGGCAATCCACAGAAACCAGTTCACAAAAGGCAGATATACCTGACCTCTCACCAGAGTCGGATAGAGTACTCTCATCTTCGGCCAGAAATTGAGGGATATTGCCTCACTTATAAGGGTGTAAGACCCGGTGATAATTGCCTGGCTGGCTATAATTGCAGCTGCTGTAGCCAGCATTACTCCGGGTATTAAGAACCATCTCGGCATTATTTCGAAGAAGGGATTAACAAAAAAACCTGTTTCAAAGTTCATCATCAGCCAGGCGCCCTGACCGAAATAGTTTAGAAGAAGGGCTGTTTTTACAAATCCCCATGTTATCCTTATGTTCTTTTTGCCGCAATGGCCAAGGTCAGCATACAAAGCTTCCGCACCTGTTGTACAGAGGAAAACAGCTCCAAGCAGGATAAAGCCCCCTGGGTATTCAGCAAGAAAATGGTAAGCATACCCGGGATTCACTGCCTTGAGAATCTCCGGATATAAAACAAGCTGGGATAATCCAAGTATACTGAGCGTCAGGAACCATACCATCATTATTGGCCCGAATGATTTTCCTACAAAATTGGTCCCGAATTGCTGAATAAAGAACAGGACAGTCAGTATGCACAGCACAATTGGAACTACAGGTATTTCAGGGCTGTACAGCTTTAATCCTTCAATAGATGAAGTAACTGTTATTGCAGGAGTGATCACGCCGTCGGCAAGAAGAGCTGCTGCTCCTGTCATTGTCAGAATGGCAACCCACGATTTTTTCTCCCTGATAAGTGCTATCAATGCGAAGATCCCGCCTTCACCATTATTGTCGGCATTCAGAGTAATAATTATATATTTTACTGTTGTAGAGAGAGTTAATGTCCAGAAAATACATGACAGCCCTCCGAATATCAACAACTCGTTGAAATTATCCTTCCCGCCTGTAATTATCGCTCGTAAAGTATAGAGGGGGCTGGTGCCAAGATCTCCGAATACAATACCCAGGGCTATTAAAGCACCAATGAGAGAAAACTTCTTAATTTCAGAATCAGATTCTGCTATCCCTGTTTTCCAATGCATCTGATTTGTAAAAGATTAATGGGAAGGCGACAAAGTTATAAATATTTTATATTTGTGTCTTCAATGTCTTTGATAAAAGAATTAAAATGAATGTAAAATCATATATAGCTATCCTCCTCTTTTTCAAAGCAATCTCCTTGCAGGGACAGGCATCAGAATCCCCGGAGCAGAGGATATCACTGCTTTTCATCGGTGATATAATGGGACATGATACCCAGATTTGGTCAGCTGAGAACAGGGAAACAAGGCAGTACGATTACAATGATGTATTTGACAACATAAGAAGCGAGATAAGCGAAGCTGATCTCTCCTTTGCCAATCTTGAAGTGACCCTGGCCGGACCTCCTTACAAGGGATATCCGCAATTCAGCTCTCCGGCCGCACTTGCTGCAGCCTGCAAGAATGCCGGAATTGACTGTCTTGTCACTGCTAACAACCATTCAGTTGACCGTGGTCTGGATGGCATCAACAGGACAATTATGAGACTCGACAGTATCGGGATTCCCCATACCGGGACCTTTGTAAACAGAGCTGCAAGGGATTCTCTCCAGCCTCTTATCTTAACCAGGAACGGTATATCAGTCGCGCTTCTTAACTATACATATGGCACAAATGGAATCAGGATCCCTGAACCAGCAGTTGTCAATATGTTAATTAAAGATCATGTAACAAGCGACATAGAAAAAGCAAAGCTTAAGAAACCCGATATTCTTGTACTGTTTCTTCATTGGGGCACCGAATACGATACTGTTCCTTCTCCTGAGCAGTCTGCACTGGCAAATTATTTCTTTTCAAAGGGTGTCGATTTGATAATCGGCTCGCATCCTCATGTACTCCAGAAAATGGTCTGGTTCAGGGATGGAGAGACAAACAAAGGCAAAGCACTTGTTTACTCTCTTGGCAACTTCGTTTCCAACCAGCGAAAACCAAAAACTGACGGCGGAGCAATTGTAAGGATTGAACTTATAAAACAGGGAAGCTCATTCAGGGTAACCGAAGCAGGCTATTATCTTACCTGGGTTTATACACCGGTAGTTAATTACAGGACAAAATTCTACATCCTCCCCTGTTCAAAATTTGAAGATAACCCCGGATTCTTTTCAAAAGCTGAGGAATTTGAGCAAATGAAGAAATTCATAACTGATTCCCGGCGCCTGCTTAATGAACAGAATATTGGTGTAAATGAATATCTGTTTGAAAGAGAGAAATGGATCCCTGCTGAATAAGTATGCTTATGTTCACAAGATTATTAAAAAAGGTATGAACGAATCTATCTCTCTTCTCTCGGGAACCGCAGTATCTATAGCCTTCCTGCATACCCTGTTCGGTCCGGATCACTATCTGCCATTCATTGTTCTGAGTGAGGCTAAGAAATGGTCTGTAAGAAAAACAATGTTCATCACATTACTGTGTGGGATTGGACATGTACTAAGCTCAGTTGCTCTTGGTTTCATTGGGATAGGGATAGGTGCTGAACTTAAGAAGATTGTTGCAATTGAATCGTTCCGGGGAAATCTTGCTGCATGGCTCTTCATAGCTTTCGGACTCGTATACGTTATAATCAGCATCCGTAATCTGATAAAGAACAGGAAACATAAACATGTTCATTTCCACCTTGGAGGTGAAACACATGATCATGAGCATTCTCATCAAAAGGGGCACACTCATTTACATGATGATGAAGTGATTAAAACAACTCCCTGGATACTTTTCCTGATATTTATCTTTGGCCCCTGTGAACCCCTGATCCCTATACTGATGTACCCGGCAGCACAGAATAATGTCTCAGGGACTATTTTTGTGGCTCTACTCTTCTCATTAGTTACTGTTGCAACAATGATGGCTGTAGTACTTCTGTTCAAACTGGGACTGACAAGGATCAATATCAAGCCTTTAGAGAAATACAATCACCTGATCGCAGGTTCCGTAATCCTGATGTCAGGTCTCGCTATACAGTTCCTGGGTTTGTAAAACAAACCTTATAACCGGAGATTTTCTGCTTTTTGATTAATAATTCTTAGATTTGTTGTCTATTAAGTATTTATTATGGTTTACGATTATAACACGCAACGGAAAAGGATGGCACTGCCTGAATATGGAAGGAATGTGCAGAAAATGGTCGATCACATAAAGACTATTGAAGACAGGAATGAAAGAAACCGTGCAGCCCGGACTATAATTCAGATAATGGGTAATCTCAACCCCCACCTGCGTGATGAAGGTGATTTCAAGCACAAATTATGGGACCATTTAGCTCTTATCGCAAATTTTGACCTTGATATAGATTCTCCATATCCTGCACCTGAACCAACAAAATTCGTAGAAAAGCCCAGACAGGTACCTTATCAGCAGGGGAATATTAAATTCCTTCATTACGGCAGGATAATTGAACTGATGATTGAGGCTGCCATGAAGCTTGAGGAGGGAGATGAAAAAGAATATATGACAACACTGATTGTCAATCAGATGAAAAAATCATATGTTACCTGGAACAGGAGCCAGGTAGCTGATGAAGTAATTATAAGTGATCTGAACTACCTGTCGGGAGGCAAGCTGAAAATAACAGAAGGGGTAAAGATACTTGAAGTAAAGGAACTGCTGCCACAGACCAAAAAGAAACCCCAGGGTAAGATGCAGAATAAACAACAGGGAAAGCATTACAATAAAAAGAAGGGGCATAGCCGTCATTAATGGGAACATTTATCGTCGAGGGAGGGAAACGTCTCAGTGGTGAAATTTTTCCACAGGGGGCCAAGAATGAAGCCCTTCAGGTAATATGTGCCACACTTCTTACTTCAGATAGCGTTACAATAAGGAACATTCCCCAAATTGCCGATGTTGACAAAATAATCGGGCTGCTTGAATGCATGGGCGTGACAATAACCCGTGAATCAGGTTCAGTAATTACTTTCAAAGCCGCTAATATAAACCTCGATTATCTTCAGACTCCTGAATTCAGGGACCAGAGCATGAGTCTGAGAGGATCAATAATGGTTGTCGGCCCCCTGCTGGCAAGGTTCGGAAAAGCATTTATTCCTAAACCCGGAGGAGATAAGATAGGCCGCAGGCGCATTGATACCCATTTCATGGGTTTTCAGAAACTCGGCGCAGTCCTTGAATCTGATGCTCCCGGTCTGTTTTACAAGGCAGAAGCCTCAGAGCTAAAAGGATCATATATACATCTTGATGAAGCTTCTGTAACGGGAACAGCTAATATAATAATGGCTGCGGCTCTTGCCAGGGGGAGTACAACAATATATAATGCAGCCTGTGAACCTTACATACAGCAGCTATGCAAAATGCTCGTTTCAATGGGGGCAAATATCGGGGGAATCGGATCAAACCTTCTGCATATAAATGGTGTTAAAGAACTGAAGGGCTGTACACATACAATATTGCCCGACATGATCGAAATAGGTTCCTTCATTGGAATGGCAGCAATGACTGAATCTGAACTGACAATTAAAAACGTCTCATACGATAACCTCGGAATTATCCCCGATTCTTTCCGGCGCCTTGGAATCGCTCTTGAAAAAAGAGGAGATGATATCTATATCCCGCACCAGGAACATTACGAGATAGAAACATTTATCGACGGGTCAATAATGGTCATAGCTGATGCTATCTGGCCCGGTCTTACTCCCGACCTGCTGAGCATATTCCTTGTTATTGCAACGCAGGCAAAAGGCTCGGTGCTGATCCACCAGAAGATGTTCGAGAGCAGGCTCTTCTTTGTTGATAAGCTGATAGATATGGGAGCCCAGATAATTCTGTGCGATCCGCATCGCGCAACTGTAATTGGAATGGATAAGATGATCCGGCTTCGCGGTACTGTTATGAGCTCTCCTGATATAAGAGCCGGGGTGGCTCTGCTTATAGCTGCCATGTCGGCTGATGGCCAGAGCATAATTCATAATATAGAACAGATAGACAGAGGCTACCAGGATATAGATAAAAGGCTTAATGCACTTGGTGCAGACATTAAACGAATCTAGAAACGCCGTAACGGCTTAGAAGGCCAACTGTCAAAATGTCAATATTTCTTCATTGGCAGATAATTTGATGTCCTAAACGTATCAATCGATTAATTATAGGTGATGGTGAAAAAGAAAACTCATGACGAGACTGAACCCGTGAATAATAAACACATTGAAACTTCAGATAATAAGGATAATAATAACAGCGAAGGGAATGTCAATAATGGCCTTGAAGATGAATCTGCTTCTGACAGCTCAGACAAATCTTCTGAAATGACTGAAGAAGAGAAGGCGGTCACCTCTGACAAAGTTGTCGAAGATGATAAGTCATCTGCAGAAAAACTGGCAGTAATGCAGGATAAATATCTACGGCTTTCGGCTGAATTTGACAATTACCGGAAACGCACCCTCCGTGAAAAAATAGAACTTACAAAGTATGCTGCTGAGGAGATGATAATTAAGATCCTGCCGGTTATGGACGACTTTGAGAGAGCACTCTCCCACATTGAGGACGCGAAGGACTGCCCGGCAATTAAAGACGGGATAACTCTTATATACAATAAATTCAGTGAGTTCCTTAAGCAACAGGGCATTAAGGAGATTGATGCTCTCAACTGCCCCTTTAATTTTGAACTTCACGACGCAGTGGCAAAGATCCCTGTAGAGGAAGATGAAAAGAAGGGTAAGAATGTTGATGTCATCCAGAAAGGATACTACCTTCAGGATAAGGTAATAAGACATTCTAAGGTTGTTGTGGGAGAATAGACTGCAACTGTCGGCAAAAAGACAGGCAAATAGGATTATAAATGGAAAAAAGAGACTACTACGAGGTACTTGGGGTTTCCAAAAGCGCCACAAAAGAAGAGATCAAAAAAGCTTACAGGAAACAGGCTTTAAAGTATCATCCCGATAAGAATCCCGGAGACAAGAAAGCTGAGGAGAATTTCAAAGAGGCGGCTGAAGCCTATGAGGTTCTCAGCAATGATGAAAAAAAGGCCCGCTACGACCGTTTTGGACATGCCGGAATGGGGAGCAACAGTAATGGATTCGGCGGTGCAGGAATGACAATGGAGGATATTTTTTCTTCCTTCGGTGATATCTTTGGAGATGCTTTTGGGGGATTCGGGGCTTTCGGGGGCAGCAGGCGCGGCGGAAAGCGTGTAAACAAGGGCTCCAACCTGAGAGTTAAGGTAAAACTCACGCTCCAGGAAATAGCTAACGGGGCCGAAAAGAAAATAAAGGTCAGCAAATATGATACCTGCTCTCAATGCGGAGGTACAGGCGCTGCAGATTCCGGCAGCTTCTCAACGTGTTCAACCTGCAGAGGATCAGGACATGTGACAAGGCTTACAAATACTCTTCTCGGGCAGATGCAGACTACTTCAACCTGTCCCTCCTGTAATGGTGAAGGAAAAACTATCACGAAAAAATGTGCAGCCTGCTACGGAGAAGGCATAATTCAAAAAGAAGAAGTTATTAAAATCAATATCCCGGCCGGTGTAGGAAAGGGGATGCAGATGACAGTCAGCGGAAAAGGAAATGCAGCAAGAAGAGGCGGAGTGAACGGAGATCTGCTTGTTGTAATAGACGAAGCTGATCACCCTGACCTTATAAGAGAAGGCAACGACCTGATATATAATTTATTCATAAGTATTCCCGATGCCATTCTCGGAACCCACGTGGAAGTGCCGACAGTCGATAATAATGTCAAAATAAAGATTGAACCCGGAACTCAGCCTGGCAAGATCCTGCGGCTCAGGGGCAAAGGGCTTCCTGAAGTGAATGGTTATGGAAGAGGTGACCTGCTCGTAAATGTGAATGTCTGGATTCCTAAAAATCTCCCGAGAGAAGAGGCAAAGCTGATTGAAAAATTCAGGGAATCGGGATATTTCAAACCTGATCCCGACAAGAATGACAAGGGCTTCTTCGAAAGAATGAAAGGTTATTTTGAATCTTGATCCAATCATTCTATCCAAGTTTTATATATCTTTATCAATTATCTTAGATAAAACCTAAATTAATTATGTCACTTTTTGAAGCGAGAAACGTTGTTAAGCAGTTCGGTTCTTTCACGGCTCTTGACAACGTAAGCATTTCAGTTCCTGAACAATGCATCTATGGACTGCTTGGTCCCAACGGGGCCGGAAAAACAACCCTTATCCGGATCATAAATCAGATTACCGGACCTGATTCGGGAGAACTATTCATGAACGGGAAGAAACTTGAGCCGGATGATGTCCAGTTCATAGGTTACCTTCCTGAAGAAAGAGGCTTGTATAAAAAGATGAAAGTAGGTGAACAGGCTCTCTATCTGGCTCAGCTTAAAGGACTCTCCAGAACTGAAGCCATGAAAAGACTTAAATACTGGTTCAGAAAACTTGATATTGTAGACTGGTGGGGGAAAAAGGTCGAGGAACTTTCCAAAGGCATGCAGCAGAAAGTCCAGTTCATTACAACTGTTCTTCACGAACCAAAACTTATAATTTTCGATGAACCATTCACTGGTTTTGACCCTGTCAACGCAAATACAATCAAGAATGAAATACTTTTCCTCAGGGAGAGAGGGGCCACGATTATTTTTTCAACGCATAATATGTCGTCAGTTGAAGAATTATGCGATAATATAACACTGATAAACAAAGCCAGGACTATACTGGAGGGAAGTGTAAACAAGATAAGAAGCGAATGGGGAGGCAATGAATTTGACATCACACTGAGAGGTGATGCCAGCCTGGTGAACAATGACCTCTTCAGCGTTCTGAATCAGCAGTCTGAAAATGGCAAGACCACTCTAAGGATTAAAACTTCGGGAAATACATCAACAAATGATATCCTGAATTTCTCAATGCGGTCAGGAGAGATACTGTCTTTTAACCCCTCACTGCCATCAATGAACGAAATATTCATCAGGGTCGTTGAATCTCGCAATTAATATTATCAAAAACTGAAAATCCCTAAAAATGAATAAGATATTTGTTATTATCAAGAGAGAATATATTACCAGGGTCAGGAAAAAATCATTTATAATAATGACTATTCTCGCTCCGATCTTTATGGCTGCTATTATTATTCTTCCCACAATCTTCATGATGAGCGACAAGGATAAAGAATTCAAGAAGATAGCTGTTATTGAAGATGGTGCGGACCTGTTCAGGAATGTGATTCCCAATACAAGTGATGCAGAATATGAATACCTTGAGAATGCTAATATAAACGAACTTAAAAGCACCTTTGAAGAAAAAGGCTATTACGGCATCCTGTATATCTCCCCTGAACTTGTTAATATTCCTAATGCAATTCAGCTGATCTCGAAAAAGACACCACCGATGGGTCTTATTGACCACATAAGCAGTTCACTTGAAAAAGAGATAGAGAAACAAAAACTTCTGGCATATAATATCCAGGATCTGGATAATATAATTAAGAATATAAATACCGAAGTTTCTGTTCAGACAATTAAGATTGATGATGCCGGCCAGGTAAAGGAAACAAGTACGGGAATTGCAATGGCTCTGGCATATATAGGCGGATTCCTGATGTATATGCTTGTATTCTTATTTGGTTCGCAGGTTATGAGGGGCGTTATCGAAGAAAAAACAAGCAGGATAGTTGAGGTGATAGTATCGTCAGTAAAACCAGTGCAGCTGATGATGGGGAAAATAATCGGCATAGCGCTCGTGGGCCTCACTCAGTTTTTGATCTGGGTTATCCTGACAATTGGCGTTGTTGCTTTTGTAAAAAGCACTGTGCTCAAAAAAACTGATCTCACCCAGATCACACAGACACTTCCGCAGGATATAATGACAGAAAATCAATCAGCTATAGCATCAGCTCAGGTAAGCTCAGCAGAAATGTCTCCGGAACTTGCTGAATTCGCTAAGATCTTTGAAAGTGCAATAAACCAGGACTGGCTGCTTATAATACTGTCTTTCATTTTTTATTTCATAACAGGCTACCTGCTTTATGCATCAGTATTTGCAGCCATAGGCTCAGCAGTGGATAATGAGACAGAAACACAGCAATTTATGATGCCTGTCACTATTCCTATAATAGTTGGCCTGATGGTTGCAGTTGGCACTATGCAGAATCCTGAAAGCTCTCTTTCCTTCTGGTGCTCTTTAATCCCGCTCACATCTCCGATAGTTATGGTGGCCCGGATCCCTTTTGGCGTTCCTGCATGGCAGCTTGCGTTATCAATGGGATTGATGGTAATAACCTTTATAGCTTTTGTCTGGATGGCCGCCAAGGTTTACAGAACAGGCATACTCATGTACGGAAAGAAGACCTCGTGGAAAGAGATCTGGAAATGGTTGAAATATAGTGGATAGGCTGGCCTTGCTTTTTTGCCGGCAGGACCCCTGCCTGATGAGGTACAGAAAAAATTAAACATCATGCCAAAAATCTTAGTCATTGATGATGAGAGGGCAATCCGGAACACTCTCAAGGATGTCCTGGAATATGAGAAATACGAGGTTGATCTTGCTGAAGACGGCCCTTCAGGTCTGGCACTTTTTTCGGAAAACAAATATGATATAGTACTTTGTGATATTAAGATGCAGAAGATGGATGGGTTGGAGGTGCTCCAGAAAATAATGGAGATCTCAACAATCACTCCTGTTGTGATGATTTCCGGGCACGGAAATATCGACACTGCAGTAGAAGCTATAAAGAAAGGGGCATACGACTTCCTTGAAAAACCTCTTGATCTTAACAGGCTCCTTATCACAATCCGTAATGCCATGGATAAATCATCCCTGATAACCCAGGCCCAGGTACTCAGGAATAAGGTGAGCAAGATGTACGAAATAGTGGGTGAGTCAGAGGCTATTAAGAAAGTAAGGGAAATGATCGACAGAGTTGCTCCCACCGAAGCCAGGGTATTGATAACGGGAGCAAACGGTACAGGCAAAGAACTTGTCGCCCACCAGATACACGAGAAAAGCAACAGGGCAAAAGGCCCTTTTGTAGAGGTAAACTGTGCAGCAATACCATCCGAACTTATTGAAAGCGAATTATTCGGACACGAAAAAGGATCATTTACGTCAGCTATCAAACAGCGGATAGGAAAATTTGAGCAGGCTGATGGCGGCACCCTCTTCCTTGATGAGATAGGAGACATGAGCCTGTCTGCCCAAGCCAAGGTATTAAGGGCTCTCCAGGAAAACCGGATAACGCGTGTCGGCTCTGACAAGGATATACAGGTGAATGTCCGGGTCGTTACAGCCACAAACAAGAACATAAAGAAAGAGATCGAAACTAACAATTTCAGGGAAGACCTGTATCACCGTCTGAGCGTTATCCTTATCCATGTTCCGACACTCAACGAACGGGAGGAAGATATCCCCCTCCTCGCTGACCATTTTAACTCGCTGATTTGCAAGGAATACGGCATGAGCAAAAAGATATTACGAAAAGATGCAATAAAAGAGCTCCAGAAGATACAGTGGACAGGGAACATCAGGGAATTCAGAAATGTCCTTGAGAGGCTAATAATACTTTGCAAGGATGAAATAAGCGGAGCAGATGTCCTTGCTTATGCCAGACCTGTCTCAGGCGGGAACGTATGACTCTGAGCACATAACCGAGCCATCTCAGAACCTGAAATAAATAAATGGCAGAATATCTGTTGCCCTCATCGAATATAAAATAACTGCTATAATAAGGACCGCTGCCAGCTGGCCTGCCAGAGGTATTCCGATAAACAGTCCCCTGTACGCTTCCCTTATCTTTTCAGGAAGAAAATGGATAATATAACCTGTGATAATTACTATAAAAACACTCCCGTAAACAGGGATAAGAGCCTTGAAGGAAGCAGGAGAGAAATTCCCTGTTACCTGTTCCAGCATGATCTTCACAGTATCCATGCCCGAAGCCCTGAAAAAGATCCAGCATATACTTACGAAATTAAATGTCAGGAAGCCTGATATAATCCTTGTCGCAAGGCTCTGCCTGATCCTTTTCCCATAGAGTGAATCCCATATCCTGTTAATTATTAATCCTATACCATGGAACCCGCCCCAAAGGACAAACCTGAAGGAAGCTCCGTGCCATAACCCTCCCAGCAACATCGTAATGAACAGATTAACAGCAGTACGGAAACTGCCTTTCCTGTTACCCCCAAGCGGAATGTAAAGATAATCCCTCAGCCATCTTGAAAGCGAAATATGCCACCGGCGCCAGAAGTCGGTAAGGCTTGTCGCTTTATATGGTGAATTAAAATTCAGTGGAAGCCTGAATCCCAGCATCAATCCAAGCCCGATAGCAATATCGGTATATCCCGAAAAATCACAGTATATCTGTAACCCGTATCCGTATATAGCCATCAGGTTCTCAAAACCCGAAAAAAGAGCAGGCATACTGAATACCTGGTCAATAAAATTCACAGCTAGGAAATCGGAGATAATTATTTTTTTGATCAATCCTTTAAGGACCAGGAACAAGGCATGGCTGAATTCCCTTTTCGAAAGACTGAATTTCTCATATAGCTGGGGAATGAATTCTGTGGCTCTCACAATAGGTCCTGCAACAAGCTGAGGGAAAAATGAAACATAAAAACCAAAATCAATTATGTTACTTACAGGGTTCAGCTTTCTTCTGTATACATCAATTGTATAACTAAGCGACTGGAATGTAAAGAATGATATCCCTACAGGCAGAATAATATCGCTTATCCTGAAAGACGTTCGCAGGTATGTATTTGAAACAGACGCCAGAAAATCATAGACTTCCAGATCAGTACCTGCCAGCGTGTTGATGGTGTTTATAAAAAAGGCCGTGTACTTGAAATAAGCCAGAATGCCAATATTTGATATAATACTGGCCAGCAGGATAAGCCGTCGTACAGAGTTTTTGCCAGTGCGGTGCATCAGTATCCCGCAAATAAAATCAATCAGGGTGACAAGTATCAGAAGCACAAGGAATAATCCCCCCGTTTTAAAGTAAAAAAAGATACTCACAAGGAACAGATAAAGGTTCCTCAGGAACATCCTGCGGTAAAGAAGGCTGTATCCTGCCATTACTAACAGGAAGAAAATCCAGAAAGCAGGGGATGTAAAAATGTACGGGTTCTCAGGATCGTAACTTATTAAATCTGATATCAACGATTTAAGCTTATTGTTGTGATCCCGGGAACTAGAATATTTTTCCTGAAAGACCCGATCCTCATTAAGGGCAATAGAAGAATCTGCCTGAGATACCAGTGAAGAGTCAGTACCTTTCAGAGAGAACATGTCGTTGAAAAGAATTGCCGACAAGGAATCAGCGCCGGAGTATGTTAAGTGAACATAATCATTCTGAGCAAGCGGCGGCTTTTTCTCTGCCCATCTGATTATTGAGGATTCGCCTCCCATTGCATTATATGGATCCCAGAAAGCAGCTCCTGACTGAAATGCGGCTTCCCTCTGAGATTTGATTATTAAAGGGATATTATCAAAAGACTTAAGGCCGTCATCACCTGATTCAGCCATGTCTGTAACACCAATCACAATAATCCCGGAACCCGGGGCAAGTTCCTTCAGGAGTGCTATCTGACGCAGCAGGCCTCTTTTATAGTAGGAATAATCATCCCTTATATTCCTTACGATGTTCAGGCCATACTGAAGAATTATCAGGTCGGGAGATAATTTTTCAAAGCTTTCTGCCAGATTCTCTTTGTCAACCAGGGTAAATTCAAGTCCCGTACTCCCTCTTCGGGGAATATTATCGACAATTATTCCCCTTCTGCTCTCAATGCTTATTCCATAAATATCAGGGCTTGATCTCCCTTCAAATTCAATTATCACATCCTTTGCTCCTGACAATTCGCATGATAATTCCTGAAAAGCAGATCCCGGTGCCATAAGTTTTTCCAATACCGCTTCCCCGTCAGCCTTGACCGAACATGAAGTAACCCCATCGGAATTTGAATAAAAGATCCTTAGTATATCATATTCGGCAACTGCAGCATCGGCATAATTTGAAGGACGTATCCTTACAGATGCTTTAACAGGTTTTTCAGATCTGATTCCTTCAGGCAGAAACCTGCACAAAGTCATGAATGGTCCGAGCCTGTTGTGCGACAGCTCTCCGTTCCCGTAAGACAGGTAATTGTACCTCTTCCAGTTAGATGAGGAATGAATCCACAGGGATTTTGTGTACATAACAGGCATTAAGGGAAGCAGTAATCCCGGACCTGTTCCCTGCCGGCCGTCTCTGAGAAGCTTCCGCAGGTAGAATGTCATCCTGTCCCCTTCTATCTGAGAATCACCGTAATACATAATCCTAAGCTGTGATATTGTATCATCCGGTGAGCCGGGGAAGAAGCTCATCCTGCCTGGTAACATGACACCTGCATGAAGGGAAGAAGAATCTACCATAAGTCCCGGATCCCTATTTTCCGTGATTACGAGATCACTATCCGTGGACATGGCAGTGATTTCATTTTCGCTGCCGGCAGGTCTTTTCTCAGATAAGGACTTAATGAAGTAAGCAGGTGATGGAAAAAGACTGCTTCCGGGAAATATAAATGACAGGCCGGTAAGGCAGATCAGTATTAAAAGCAGAAATAAAAACGATCTGCCGGGACGGATATTTGAGTCATGAATCAACTCGTTTTTTGATCTTCAGCACCTGCCCTACCTTAATTTTTTGAGGATCAGTAATATTATTAAGTGTCAAAACTTCAGTCGTTGTAACGTTGCCATAAATTTTAACTATATCCCATATCGTGTCTCCATTGCGTACAATATGAGTGATATAGTCCGAATCGGGTTCAGCAGGAGTAAGCTGAGCTACCTGCAATACTGGAGCAGCTGACTTCCCGATAGACATTTGTTTTTCGGAAAATGACATTGAGTTTATCCTTGAATATTTCTCCGCATTTGCCGGATCAACATAGACGACTAACTGCTGGCCTATCCGTATAGTGTTCCTGTAAATATTATTCCAGTACCTGAGGTCGGATAATCCCACGCGGTACCATTCAGATATAAACCCCAGATTATCTCCCTCCTTCACAGTATAAATAAGCTTTGTTTTTCCCTTAACATCAGGAGGGACGAATGTCGATCTTGAGGGATCTGCTATTAGGGTAGCTCTGTCAAGATATACTTCCGGCTTATAGCTTCGTATTGTATCATTCAGGTCTATGAAATCACCGAGGTGGTTCAGCGGAAGAGTAAGGGAAGACGGTTTTGTTGAACCCGGCACAAGGCCGGTTCTGTACTGGGGATTAAGAGCCCGCAGTTCTCCGTGTGAAATACCAAGAACTTCAGATACCTGGGTGAGATGTATGTCATTGTTCAGCATTATTGTATCAGTAGCAAGAGGGAAATTGACAGGTATTGGCTGAATATTATGATCAGAATAATAATTAATCGCATAGGCAGCAGCAATGAACTGAGGGATATATCCTCTTGTTTCTCTTGGAAGCCTGTAATAAATCTGCCAGTAGTCTTTTTTGTTCCCTGATCTTCTTATAGCTTTATTCACATTCCCAGGGCCGCAGTTATATGCTGCAATTACAAGGATCCAGTCCTTATAAATACCATAAAGGTCGCGTATATATCTTGCTGCAGCGTGTGTTGCCTTCACCGGATCTCTGCGCTCATCGACTATCGAGTTTATTGTAAGTCCGTAAGACCTGCCTGTGCTGTACATGAATTGCCACATACCGGTAGCTCCTGAGCGTCTGTTTACCGCATTAGGATTGAGAGCAGATTCAATAACAGCCATGTATTTAAGCTCAGCCGGAAGTCCGTAGTAATCAAATACATCCTCTATCATAGGAAAATAATAATCTTTAAGGCCAAGCATTATCTTGAACTGGGGACGTTTCTTTATTGTATAAACATGGATATGGTTCCTGATTATATTATTGTAATTGAGTTTCACAACTGAATTTATCCTGGCGATCCTTTTTGTATAAATGGAGTCCGGATATTGAATACCTGTTGTATCATCATAAAGGACCCAGGGATTGTTCCCGAGGGCTTTTTTCACGTACCAGTCATTGACAAGGCTGTCAAGATCAGTGCTGATCTTTTCGGAATCAAGATCATATTTAATGATAATTGTATCTGAATCAGAATAAGCGACTGTTATGTTTGCAGCAAACAATAAAAGTATTACAAGGGTTTTTACTCGTGTCATCATCATAACATTAATCAAAAATCCAACTTCAGGTTAACTGTGAAACCCATCATCGATTGTCCGTAGAGTGGCATCCTTACAGGTTCAAATGTCATTCCGAGGTTATCGCTGACATCAAAACCTGACAGGCTTGCATCGACGTTTGCATCAAGTACTGTAACAAGCAGCCATGCTGCGATGCCAATATACGAAAGATCACGGTATTTTCTGAAATAATCGACCTGTCTTAACATTCTTTCCTTATACCATTCAGCATTTGAAGGGTCGTACGAATCGGGGTAGAGAACCGGGTCGTAAGTAGAAGGGTCAGCATTTTTAATGAGTTCAAGATATGAATCGGTCTCGCGTATATGATCAGTAAAATCCTGATAGGCTTTTATGAAAGTGTTATAACCTGAGGAGTTGATCTTGATCGCATAGATTATCCCTCCAAATCCCGCATACACGACAGGCACTTTCCAGTATTTTTTGTTGTAAATCTGCCCCAGTCCCGGAAATGCTATTGCCAGCATTGTTGCTCTCAGAGGTTCAGCTTTATCGACGGGCTTTGACCTGGCTTCAACGGACAGAGTATCCTGGGCATTAATTTCCTTCATTGAAACACTCAGGAAGATTATCAGAAGCAATGATATTTTTATGTACGCCTTCAAAATAAATACTTGCCGCAGCAGAATCCCGGCATTTTTATAACGGCGCGATAAAGATAATATTTTTCAGGAGTTGAGACGATCAAACACACCCAAAATGCGTTCCATCTCTTCGGGGTTTTCGAATGGTATCACTATTTTCCCCCTGCCCTGTTCATTTATCCTGAAGCTCACTTTAGAAGAGAAAATCCTGTTAAGGTGATCAGTGAGCTGCATAAAGTCATCATTAAGTTTCTTCTTTCTTTCAGTTTTCCGCGGATCTTTCTTTTGATCAGATTGCAGTTCCCTGACAAGTTCCTCGACCTGTCTTACAGACAGATCGCCTTCAATAATCTTGTAGTAGACACTTATCTGCTTTTTAGGATCTTCAATATTTATAAGTGTACGGGCGTGACCCATCATAAGCTGTTTATTCCGTATGCCGAGCTGGATTTCTGCAGGCAATTTGAGGAGCCTCAGGTAATTTGCAACTGTTGATCTCTGTTTACCAACTCTTGCACTAAGCTCTTCCTGGGTAAGCTTGCATTCTTCAGTAAGACGCTGAAAGCTTATTGCAACTTCGATTGCATCCAGGTCTTCTCTCTGGATATTCTCAACAAGAGCCAGCTCAAGCATAGCCTGATCGTCAGCTGTCCTTATGTATGCCGGCACATGTGTGAGGCCTGCAAGTTTTGCTGCCCTTAAACGTCTTTCACCGGCTATCAGCTGATATCTTCCGTTTCCGGCCTCCCTGACCGTAAGAGGCTGTATAACACCCAGTTTTTTTATAGATGATGCAAGCTCTTCAAGTGACTGTGCATCAAATGTGGTCCTTGGCTGAAAAGGATTACCGTCAATTGAATCTATCAGAATATCTTTATTCGCTTCCACCTTTTTTTCCAGTATTTCCTTTTCCACACCTTCAATTAAAGCTCCAAGACCTCTTCCTAAAGCATTTTTCTTTGCCATATCCATAGGATTAAACTTCATTTACATTTGCTTCGACTTTCTCAATCAACTCCTTGGCAAGATTAAGGTAGTTGACAGTACCTCTTGAATCGGCATCATAGAGGATTGCCGGCTGCCCGAAACTCGGAGCCTCGGATAACTTGACATTCCTCTGGATAATGGTCTTGAAAACCATTTGTTGGAAGTGCTTGTTCACCTCGTCAGCTACCTGGTTCGAAAGCCTGAGCCTTGCATCATACATTGTCAGCAGAAAGCCTTCTATCTCCAGATCAGAATTGAGATTATTCTGGATTATCTTTATTGTATTAAGAAGCTTGCCAAGTCCTTCGAGCGCAAAATATTCGCACTGAACGGGTATTATCACCGAATTTGATGCAGTAAGTGCATTAACAGTAAGAAGTCCGAGAGACGGAGAACAATCAACAAGAATATAATCGTAATCATCTTTCAGCTTAAAAATCATCTTCTTCAGGATCTTCTCCCTTTCAGGCCTGTCAAGCATCTCGATTTCTGCGCCGACAAGATCAATATTCGATGGCATAAGCGAAAGGTTTTCAACTTCGCATTTCAGAATAGCTTCTGCCGGATCCTTATCGTCAATAAGGCAATCATATATCGTACATTTTATCTGGCGCGTATCCACTCCGACCCCAGAAGTTGCATTTGCCTGGGGATCAGCATCCACAATCAGAACCTTTTTCTCAAGCGCAGCAAGGCTGGCAGCAAGGTTGATCGCCGTCGTAGTTTTTCCCACTCCCCCTTTTTGATTCGCAATAGCTATTATCCTTCCCATTTGTTTCCCTCTCTTTTTTTATGTGCTTTTGAGCTTCAAATTTACTATTAATAGCTCCATGGCCCCGGTGACCCCAAGATGTAATTGTAAACATTTCATTCGTGGTTTTCAACACTTTATTAACATCACTTTTTGGTGATTATCTCTGTATGATATTGATTATATGTATGTTACAGCGCCAAAAATTTAATAGTTAATAAGTTTTTTTAATAATTATTCACTTGCGAATAATTGCTTTTTGATTCATGTTTTATTCTCATCTTTATACTCTTATAAAACTATTTAAGATGCATTCTGAGAATATCCGCCCTGAATGGTTTACAATTGTCAATCCAAATGCCGGGAACGGCAAGGGAAAGAAGGACTGGAACAGGATAGCCGGCCTGTTTGAGAAAAAGGAGATCCCGATAGTTTCAAAATTCACAGGTAAGAAACTTGAGGCAATTGAGTTTGTGAGAGATGCAGTTACTGATGGCTTCCGAAAGATTATAACTGTGGGCGGTGACGGTACACTTAATGAAGTGATAAACGGCATTTTCAGCCAGCAGGCCTGTCCCGGCAAAGATGTCTCCGTCGGCATGATACCGGTAGGAACAGGTAACGACTGGGGAAGAATGTTTGGTATTCCCCTTGTGTATGAAGCTGCTGCAGATGTAATAAAACAGAACAGACTCCTGCTTCACGACATAGGGGTTCTGAGCTATTACAGCGGGAACGAACAGCACAAAAGATATTTCATAAATATTGCGGGCCTCGGATTTGAAGCTCTTGTTGTAAAAAAAACAAACAGGCAAAAAGACAAGGGAAGGAGTAACCAGACAATTTACTTTTTCAATCTGCTGACAAGCCTTATAGCCTACAAAAAAACAAATGTTGCAATGGAGATTGACGGAAAGCAATATTCAGCCAGAGTATTCTCGATAAATGTCGGTAACGGCAGGTATTGCGGCGGAGGCATGAGGCAGACGCCTGAGGCTCTTCCAGATGATGGGCTTCTGGATATTACTGTTATAAGGGAAATGGGAAGAATGGAAATTATAAAGAACCTTAAGATCCTTTATGACGGAACTATCCTCAGCCATCCGAAAGTTGACGGGTATCGCTGCAATAACCTTAAGGTGACTTCTGAATCGGTTCTTTTTGCTGAAGCTGATGGTGAATCGCTGGGACATACTCCGGTAGAATTCAGCATTATCCCTGCAGCTGTGAACGTAGTCTATGGGACAAAGATCATTCCGTGATCCTTATTTCGAAAAGCTTCGGCCAGTTCTTGCCTGTAACAAAAATCCTGTTATTGTCTTTATCGTAGGCAATGCCATTCAGCACATCTTCAGTTGTATCGATGCGGGGATCATTGAGAATGCCTTTCAGGTCTATGTAGGCTATGACTTTTCCCGAAACCGGATCTATCCGGGCAATAAGGTCGGTGTTCCATATATTTGCCCAAAGCTCTCCATTGATATACTCCAGCTCGTTAAGCTGATCAACTTTCTTCTCATTATCATAAACCTCCCTCCTCGAAACAACAGTAAATGACTCAGGTTCAATATAATATATGACATTGGTGCCATCACTCATTATGATATTATCATCCAGGGTTGTCAGTCCCCAGCCCTGAGTCTGATAATAGATCCTGTTTATCTGCCTGAATGTTGACCGGTCATATACAAAACCTACATTTGATGTCCAGGTGACCTGGTAGATCCTATCCCCGTAAAGGGTTATACCCTCACCAAAAAGTGAAGGATCGAGGTTAAGCTGCCTCAGAATTCTGCCAGTTGCCAGTTCAACCTCACGAAGACTGGAACCTGTTTCACCCGTACCCTCATACAAGAGACCATCATTGTAAAAGAGGCCCTGGGTAAAAGCTTCCATGTCGTGAGGATAGCTGTTAATTATCCTGTACCCATTCCTCTTTGGAACAACATCTGACAGGACTGTCACAAAGCGTGTCAGGGTTGTCCTTGCCTTACCCTTTTTATAGGCAACTACCCTGACAGATTTCCTGCCGGTTGTTGTATTTTCCCCTGAAGAAACTAAAAATTCCCATGGTGATACCGTTATTGATCCGGACCTTGATCCGTTGAAGAATACTACGACAGAATCCGGCAACTGATCTGCCTTTTCGGGGTTTATTACAACCTGAATCCTGCTCCCCACAATAAATTCGGAATCATCCGCCGGGGCACTTATGCTTATCAGCTTCACTTTCTCCTCTTCAGGGTCTTCATTAACAGCACTGACAGACTGTTCTGCCTGCTGCCCGGGGCGTCCCGAACAGGATATTGTCCAGGTTATCAAGAGTAAGGTAAAAAGGGTCAGTAAGTATCTCATAAAATTGTGTTTCAATCTGTCTTTTTCTTCCCGAAAAAGAAACGTTTAAGTTTATTTTTCCTTGCAGCTGCTATACGCTTTTCAGTCTCAATCTGAAGCAGCTCGTAGGGGAACAGTATCTGCCACACTTTGCTCCAACCCGGGAATCCTCCTATGTTCTTGTCATCAATGTATATATCAGCATCAATTTTACGGCTTACAGATTCATCAATGATCTCCTCAGGATAATTCTTGTTCACGGCATAGAATTCAATCCCGTTTTTCCTGCAATATTCAACAGCTTCCCCGAGCTCTTTTCCTGTCCGGAATGTCCATAATATCAGTTTGGCACCCTTCTTCTCAAGCTCTTTCAGTGTCTGAAATGCAAACAGGTTCTCTTTCCCGATCTCCGGATACATGTGCTCGACTATTGTACCATCAAAATCGACAGCTATCTTTATATTCGTCAAATCAGTCATCGGCCTTTTCTATGTGAGGCCAAATTTAACCAAAATGGCATTATTACTGAAATTTATCTTAATTTTGCTCTCCTTCTGACATTTTCATTCAAAATGAAACATATTCCCAATATTATAACAGGCCTTAACCTTGCAGCAGGTTTTATATCAGTTGTTTTAGCCGTAAACGGGGAACTTGTAACTGCCTCGTGGCTTCTTGTTGCGGCAATGGTCTTCGACTGGCTTGACGGCTTCGCTGCAAGAATGCTGAAATCATATTCCGATTTAGGAAAGGAGCTTGATTCCCTTGCTGACGCAATCAGTTTCGGTGTTGCTCCGGCGTTGATAATGTACCAGCTGCTGGGGAATTCACTTTCTCTCACCTACCCAATGATAAGTAACGCCGGCAGCACTGTTGAATTACTTATCCTCTTTGCCCCGGTAATTATGTGTATATGTGCTGTTGTTCGTCTTGCCATTTTCAATATTGATGCATCACAGGCAAAATCATTCAAGGGACTGCCGACTCCGGCAAATGCACTTGCAGTGATATCACTAGTAATTGCCGCCAGCTATTCCGGCAGGATTTTTTTCAGGGAATTGCTTAACTCAACAGGTTTATTGCTTGCCATGACAATAGTGCTTTCCCTTTTAATGGTAAGCAGGCTTCCGCTGATGTCATTGAAAATAGCAAACCTTAAATTCAGGAATAATGAAGGCAGATATCTGCTGATCTCACTTGTCGCAATAGCACTGATCGTCCTGGGGATAGGATCAGTAACCCTTATTATTCCTCTCTATATAATAGTATCCCTTATCTCTCTGCTTTTCTAAAGATCCCATTATCGGGCAGATAACCCAAGACCTTTAGCAGACAGGGCTTTTCATTTATTATCCTGATATCTCTTTTCGTACCAGGCCAGTGCCGTACTCACTGCAAACCAGCTTATAAGAATCAAAGCCGGCCATAAAAGGTATTGAAGGATCTCTGATATATACATAGCTTTTCTCTTTTCCTGATCAATTCATCAGCTCATTAATTCTCATCAATAGATATGTTCGCCGTCCTTCATCTCCATCCCTGTGATCCTTTTCCTGTTTATCTCTTTCCATGCGAACCAGATATATGCTATCACAAAAGGGATAATGAAAGAAACATACATCATTGTCTTCAGTGTAAAGAAACTTGATGAAGCATTCCGGATTGTAAGGGAGCTGCCGGGGTCGAATGATGAAGGATAGAATGCCGTATTATTGAATCCGGCGATCAGGAACAGGGCCAGCACTGTCATTATAGTTCCTGAACCCGTGAACCAGATACCTTTCGTGGAGTGCCTGAAAACTGATATTGCTGTACCATAAAGGACGGCAAGTACCCCTGAGAGGAAGATTATCAGTACCAGCGGCATCTCAAGGAGGTTATTAAAATATTTGAATTTTTCACTTGTAATGGTCCCGCTATTATAATCCACCTGATATCCTTCAGCAATAAGAAGTGTTATCAGGAAGAAAATAAAGAAAGCCAGGAAGAACACTGCATTC
>JAEAME010000565.1_pt1 | contig 36302 bp, 37 predicted proteins | sample 8958731 | NCBI WGS metagenome assembly JAEAME01 (sample SAMN16933194, study PRJNA681113) | bioreactor sludge metagenome | isolation source: anerobic bioreactor sludge (Control) | place: India:Bengaluru | collected 2018-10-24
GAGAATTGTTCGATCTGGCTTCCAACGATTATCTGGGTCTGGCAACAAATCCGAGGGTAAAAGCGGCGATGGTTGAGGCCGTGAACCGCTTCGGATCCTCTTTTTGCGGCACTCCCATCGCCTCGGGCTATGCCGGAATCCTTGCCGAACTCGAATCGGCAATATCTGCCCTGACAGGCTTGGAAGACGCTGTCATTTTTCCATCCTGCTTTCAGGCGAACAGTTCGCTTTTCTGCTGCATTGCGGATGCAGACGACGTCGTCGCCGTCGACCACTACGCCCATGCCTCGCTTATCCAGGGGATCAAGGCAAGCGGCGCCAAAATCAAGCCGTTTCTTCATAATAGCGCCGGGCATCTGGAAAAGCTGCTTGCGGCCTCCAGGTCCTGCCGGAGACTATTTGTCGTGACGGAGTCGGTTTTCTCGACCGAAGGCAGCATTCCGCCATTCGACGAAATCTGCAGCCTTTGCGATCGATACGACGCTATTCCTATTGTCGACGATTCGCATGGCATCGGCGTCATCGGCGAAACGGGCCGAGGGATTCTGGAACACAAAAAAATACGCAACTACGGCGGCATCTATACCGCCTCGCTCGGCAAGTCCCTCGCAAATACCGGAGGCGTCGTCGCCGGCAAGTCGGAGCTCATCCAACACCTCCGCTACGGTTGTCCCGGCCTTATCTATTCAACGGCACTGACGCCGGCAGCGGCCGGAGGCCTGCTCGCGTCGATTTCCATCATCCTAAAAGAGTTCCGCGAGATGGGAAAGAAGATGTGGGACAACCATGCCATTCTGGTTTCGAATCTGGCAAAAGCCGGCTTTAAACTCAAAAAGGCGGAAGCGCCGATTGCTTCCATTGTATGCGGTTCACCGGAACGCACTGTTGCGCTGGCCAAGCATTTCTTCGACAAGGGCGTATTGACGACTCCGTTCATCCCACCCTCGGTGCCGCCGGGACAGGGAGTGCTCAGGCTGATTATTGGTGCGAAATTCAGCGAAGACGAAGTGACTGAAATTGCCGGTCGTATTGCATCTCTGGCCGAAGGCAACGCTTCATGAAATACTTTTTTATCATCAACCGGTGGTCGCGAAACGGGCGCAGCGGGAAAAAGAGCGAGAAGCTGATTTCATTGCTTAAAAAAAGCGAATTCCGCTTCGACTACGAATATACGAATTCACTGGAACATGCATTTGAACTATCTCGGACAGCAAACAAGGAACACTACGACGGCGTTGTTGCGGTTGGAGGCGACGGAACCATCAACCGGGTGCTGAATGGTTTTTTCGACGCGGAAGGGCGGCGCATTTCGAGGGCCAAAATGGGAGCGATTCATACGGGAACCAGTCCGGATTTCTGTATGAGCTACGGAATCCCGAGATCCCTTGAAAGTGCGGTGGCGGCCCTCGCGGCCGGAAGAACTTTATCCATACGTGTCGGAATGATCGGGCCTGCAAATCACCCCGACGGCGCCGGAAACAAGCCGTCTTCATCATCGCCGAAGTTCTTCGGGTGCTGCGCGAATATCGGTTTAGGCGCTGCAGTCGCGCGAGCGTCCAACGGAGGCATAAGAAAATATGCCGGCGACCGCTTGGGAACTCTCCTTTCGCTTCTCAAAACGGTCCTCAAATACCGCCCGGTCACGGTCTCGCTGACAATCGATGGAAACACGAGAACAGTTTCAGGGACTTACAATATCGCGGCGGGAAGGACGCGTTTTATCGCTTCAGGGATTAAGGTGCGGCACAACCTGCGACCTTCAGAGCCCGGCCTTTATGTCGTCACTGTCCGAAATTTGTCACTGCTAAATATGCTCCCGGTTCTCGCTTTCCTTTATGGAGGCAAACATATTCCTGCCGGGCTACCTTATATTTCGTTGGAATACGGCAGCCGAATTGAGCTTTCCTGCGACGCGGGCGTTGAAACGGAGTTTGACGGAGACCCTGCGGGATCCGGTCCCTGCATTTTGACGACTGCGCCCGATTCGCTTGAACTGATCACCGGAGAGCCTCATGCCAGCTGAAAAGGAAATCATCGGAATAATGGATCGGCTTTTGCCGCAGGGACGACTGAACCGCTGCCATGAATGCGACTGCGAAATAATAGACCTCGCCGGGCGGTCTTTTCTATACACCATGGATGAGTTTTCTGAAGAAGACCGACTCTTCGAGCGGGATCCGCGCCTTCTCGGATGGAATATCGCCGCCGGCGCCCTCAGCGACATTTATGCCTGCGGCGGAACGCCTCTGTATTATGCCCATTCCTTGACCGCAGCCATGAACTGGGACTCTGGATTTATCAAGGGCTTTGCCGTAGGGGTCGCCGATGCTCTCAAAGAATCCAAAGCTTTATTCATCGGCGGCGACTGCGGCTGTTCGAAAGCCTGGAGATGCTGCGTCTCGGTCATCGGCGAAGGCGGGGATGCTCCGCTGAGGCGCATCGGTGCGCGACCGGGGGACGGCATCTATCTGAGCGGAAAGATAGGCGCAGGAAATATACAGGCGGCGCTTTGTTTGCTTCCCCCGGACAAATTTAGATTCCCGCGGCTTTCCGCAATTCGGTTCCCAATCAGGGGCCGTGAAGCGCAGATCATCCGGCGCCATGCTTCCTGCTGCATTGATACGAGCGACGGGGGCTGGAAGGCCGTTTCCATAATTGCGGACCTTAACGGCTGCGGATATGCGATCAATGGCCTTCCTTACCATCGCGCAGGCCTTCTGCTGGCAAAAACCGTTTCGCTGCCTCCGATTCTGCTGTTCCTGGCCGAATGCGGCGAATATGAGTTGCTTTTTACCGTGCCGGCAGATCGGGAGGCGGAATTCACGAAAGAATCCCGGGAAAGCGGGATGCGATTTTTTCGGATCGGTGCCATTACGGAAAAAGGCAGGACTGCATCGGACGGCGGGACCACGATCGATCTCAGTTCTCTCAAAATCGAGGCTCGTAATTTCGATAGCGCTCAAGGGTATTTCAAAGCTTTGATTGCCTGGATGCAGCTGCAGAAGAATAAGGGCCGTTGCGGGAGCCAAAATCATGGAGCGTAGAGCAGTGATCACGGGAATCGGTCCCGTCACCAGCATTGGCGAAGGCGTATCGGCCTTCTGGCGAGCCCTGCTGAATATGGATTTTCGCGCATCCCCGATTCCCGCGGAATTTGAGCGCCGCTATTCGTTTCACTCCCGGTGGTATGTTCCCCTGAAGGCTGTTTCCCCGGCCGATCATGGGATATCGGTGGCGTTTGAAAACGCCATGCAGATAGAAGATCGAATGGCGGTCGTTGCGGCGAAGCTGGCCTTTGAAGATGCGGGATTGCGACTGGAGACTGCCGAGCGAACGATGTTCGCCAGCGGCCTCGATCGCTGCAGTGTGCTCATCGGAACCGGCCTCGGCGGACTTGAAACCGCCTTTATATCCTATTGCGCTCATCGTTTTTCCCGCGAGCAGCTCAAAAGCGCTGATTTTCCCGAGACCGGCAAATTCAGCCGGATGGTCATTCCCGCCACCATGCCGAACTCCCCTGCCGCCTGGGTTTCCATCTGTTTCGGCATCCATGGTCAATGCTCGACCGTCAATGCCTCCTGCGCGTCCGGCACGGTGGCAATCGGGGAAGCATTCCGCCGTATTCGCGACGGCTACGATGACGTCGTATTGTGCGGCGGAGTGGAGTGCCTCAAGGACGCATCCGGCGCTATCATGCGCGGATTCGACGTGCTTGGTGCCCTTACCGGAAGCGGCGATGGCGCGCCGAGGCCCTTTTCAAAAAGCCGGAGCGGCTTTCTGTTTTCCGAAGGAGGCGCCTGCATGCTGGTTCTCGAATCGCTGGCGCATGCGCAGTCCCGCAACGCCCGGATATATGCCGAACTCCTCAATTACGCTTCCTGCAGCGACGCCGCAAACATCGTACAGATTGAAAAAGAGGGACGGCAAATCAGCCGCATGCTCGGCGATATCTCCGGCGGCCACAGGATCGACTATCTGAACGCTCACGGCACCGGCACGGAAGCCAACGATGAGGTTGAAGCTTGCGCGATCCGTCGGATTTTCGGCAGCGCCGGGCGCCAACCCCTCATCAGCTCCACCAAGGGAATCATCGGTCATACGCTCGGAGCGAGTGGGGCAATTGCCGCGGCTGCGACGGCCCTGTCCGTTGCCCGGGACGAAGTGCACGGAAATCTGACCGGCGATACGCTTGAAGATCTCAATCTGCCATTGTCCTCTCGGAAAGCGACGATAGAACGTGCCTTGACCGTCTCATACGGGTTCGGCGGCCATAATGCGGCGCTGCTTCTGGGAAAAACGGTCTGAAAATGGACAGGATATTGATTACCGGAGCAACCGGATTTATCGGCAGCCATGTCGCGGAAGCCCTGTGCGAGGAAGGGTTCTCCTGCGCTGCTTTTGTTCGCGATCCCTCGCGCCTCCCGGTTCAACTGCTGAAATGTTGCGAGGTACGCACCGGGGACATTCGCAACGCTGCATCGGTAACCGAGGCATCCCGCGGCTGTTCGTTGATAATCCATCTTGCGGCAATGGCCGTCGATTGGGGTAAGGAAGCGGATTTCAAGGCAGTCAACATGCAGGGAACGCTGAATGTCCTCGAAGCCTGCAGGCAGAATGAAATTCCCCGCGCCATAATCACCGGCTCCATATCATCCTATGGCGAAGAGCATAGCCTCGCCATAAAAGACGAAACGTATCCCTTGCATTCCCATTACCCCTATTTTCTGGACGGCTTGATTCCATGCGCCATGAACAGGTATCGCGATTCAAAGGCGGAGGCGACCGTGCGGGCGTCTGCGTATGCAGGCGAACACAGCATCGACTGCACCATTCTGGAGCCGGCCTGGACATTCGGCGAGCGGGAATTCCACACCGGCTTTTTCACGTACATCCAGTCGGTCCGAAAGGGTTCCCGATTCATGCCCGGAAGCAAAACCAACTCATTTCATGTTATCTACGCCCGTGACCTTGCGCGCGCCTTCGTGCTCGCGGCCAAAAAGCGGTTGCCTGGAGTTGAGCGCATCATTATCGGCAATGCTTGCCCGGATTCGATGCACAGGTTATTCCAGATGTTCTGCATCGAGGCCGGACTCCCGCCTCCCCGCCTGCTTCCAAAGTGGATCGTTTATCCGCCGGCTCTTCTGCTTGAATGCGCAGGAATGCTCCTGCAGCGCAGAACGGCTCCCAAGCTTACGAGAGGCAGGGTGAATATGTTTTACGATTCAATCGGGTATTCAACGGCCAAGGCGAAGAGGCTTCTCGGTTTTACCTGCAACTATTCGCTTGAAGAAGGTATCCGTAACACCGTGCAATGGTATCGCGAAAATGGCTATCTATAGCCGAAGATGCGCTATGGTCAAAGTTGCCGCCGTCACCGGTTTTTCACGCTTTATATTTCTTCAACGGCTTAAGATCTCGATTTTTTTCCACTTCCTGCCGGCTTGCGTTTCAGGACGAATGAAACCCGGCCGGTTTATCAAGTTCCTGAGGCGGCTCCTTAATTTTCTCGGAAGACTCAGCCATAACAAGTTCGTACGCATCGGGGGCAAAACCCGCCTCGATCTTTATGTGCCCGGATTCCCGAGCCGGGCTTTCTACACGGCATGCGAAAAATTCCTGGTTTTTAAACAAAAGCTTCCCTGCGCCACGGCTCTTATTTCGATAACATCCGCCTGCCGCTATTCCTGCCCCCACTGCTATCAGCGCTACGACAAAGGCAAGGACATGCCGATAGAAAATCTGATCCGCGCTGTCCGGCAGCTTCAGGACATGGGCGTCGCTTTTTTCAATATTGAAGGGGGCGATCCTTTCCTCGTGTATGAAAGGCTGAGGAAGGTGTGTGCGGCTATCGACTCTCGTTCGGAGATATGGGTCAATTCCACGGGCGACGGCATGACTTTCGAGAGGCTGAAAGAACTCAAAGGCTTGAATCTTACCGCAATCATGTTCTCGCTTCACACATCGGATCCCGCGGTATTGAACCGGTTCATGCAATCCGATACCGCATGGGACACAATGGTCAAGGGCATTGAATTGTGCCACCGGGCGCAGATTCCGGTCACGTTCAACACATGCATCGCAAGGGAAGGCTTTTTCAACGGCGAATTTGAAAAGATTATGGATAAGGCGAAAGAGCTGAACGGCTGCCTCGTGCAGCTCATTAAACCGAAACCCGCAGGAGGGCGAATGGATGCCGGGGTGGAAAATATTTCGCCCGGTGATATGGCCTTGATAAGGCGGAAAATTGACTCCTATAACCAGAGCAGGCAGTTCCGCCGCCACCCTTCCATTTCGGCCCAGATTATTGAGGAATCGCCCGAGGTTTTCGGCTGTACGGCCGGAGGCACGGACCGCTTCTACATCAATGCAAAGGGCGATATGCAGCCGTGCGAATTCCTGAACTTGTCGTTCGGCAATATCGTTCAGGAAGATCTTCTGACCGTGTATGGCCGGATGAGAGCCTGCTTCGAGAAGCCGGGTCAAACGTGGCTTTGCGAAGCGTGCGCACCGGCGATCAGGGAGCTTTCAGGAGAAGGCGCCATCCTGCCGCTGGATCCTGAGACATCCAAAAAGATCTTTCAAACCTGGGACCGCGGGAAGCCTACGGATTTGTATCGGACCATGGATGAATAGACTCGCGGCACACGGCAGCTCGATGCGGGCCTCTTTCAAAGCCGGTTCCGTAACTGCAGAGGATTTTGAGAGAAATGCCTCAATGCCCGCCAAAGCCGCAGTTGCATTCAATCCCAACCGACAGTAGAATCAATTCGTCGCACAGAGCGCACCCGTAGCTCAGTTGGATAGAGCGTCGGACTTCGAATCCTCTTGCGCGATCCGTCAACTTCTAACAAAAACCCATAAACTTCTTATAATTTGCTACTTGGCTGGTTTTCGCTAAATTCCGCCTAAGTAGCTTTTTGCTCAAAACGATAGGTTTTTTGGCACAAAACTGGCACAGCCAGAAACCATCACGCTTGGATAGCCATGACAAAAGAAAAATCACCTGCGTTCCAGCTTTACCCGGGAGAGTTCTTGTCTGATCCCAACACGCTGACTATGACACCAGAGGAATTCGGCTGCTATTGCATCCTCGTTTTCATCACCTGGATGGAAAAGGAAATAACCACCGATATCAATGAGCTGACGCAGCTCTGTCGAGGGGTCTGCCCAAGCCAAAAAGTTCTCCGTTGCTTTCGTGAAAAAAATGGAAAATTTTTTCACAAAAAATTAGACAGAGAACGGCGCAAGCAAGCGCATCGCCGCGCTTTTTGTAAAAAGGGTGGTTTGAAATCAGCACATAAACGTAAGAATCCAAAAGAAATAGGTGCCCAACACTCCAGTTCAACTGGAGTTCAACACTTAAGTGTTGAACTGGAGTGCAACACTTTATCTTTATCTTCTACTTCAGTAATAAAAAACAAGGCGCCGGTGGCGCCTTTATCTAAATTTCTCAAAGCGGATCCCCAAAAGAGAGGCCTCTACATCGGCAGCTCCGGCGGCTACGAACCAGATCCGAATTTCCAGATGGATCCTGAGGACGCAAAGAAGCGCGCGGCACTACTCGAGGAAAGAAGAAAGGCATTTGAATTTTGAAATTTATTACCGATTTGCGGCTGGGCAAGGCTCGGCTCGGCGGGGCTCGGCTCGGCGGGGCTCGGCAAGGCAAGGATGACAAGGCAAGGATGACAAGGCAAAATATTTCAAAGAACACCACGGTAGTTATAGCCGTAGGATAAACCAGAAGATGGCCAACATCCCAAACAAGCGCTATTTCCGCCCGGATGAAGTAGCCAGATACCTCGAAGAATCCGTCTTCCTGGTCTACAAATGGCTCCAGCGGGGGAAAATCAAGTACCTGAAGCACGGCCGCAAAATAGTAATTCCGCGCGAGGAATTGGTCCGGATTGACCGCGATGGTGTCCACTAGAGTATAGTAGAGGATACTCAGGGTAGTAAATCTGCAACAAAAAACACTTTCCGCTTGTATCCCTATCCTTTCCATTCTCAAACTATCCACGATAGCCTAACTAGAAGCAGCTGCCCGGATGCTCAGAAAATAAGCCGGATATAAACCAGGAGAATTATGCTTGTCTGAAAACTTCGGCGGACACGAAATATTAAATCATTTGCGCCAGAGGATATGTGTAACGCGACGAACATTGCGGGCCCTGGATAAGCGGGGCTATCTGCGCCGCGACCGCGAGACCGGCCTATTGTGGATAGATTCCACCGCTTACCTCATATTCACCGAAGCGGAAAGAGCCACGCCATTTTTCCTTGAACTTGGATCGGATTGCAGTGGACCGAACCAAGTCGTATGCCATTGTGAGCAATGCAAAGCCAGGTCGACTCATCGAGCGCCAGACCTATCCGATTACGTCGTCCATGATGTCACAAGCCGCAGGCACAGCAACATAATCCAATGAGCACCAGTGCACAAATACAAAACGTCAGGTTATCGGAGCAGCGGTTTCCGCCCGACCTGGTGCACAACGGCCACTGCTATTGCAGGGGCTACAGGATCAATAGCGCCACGATCCGGAAGCTGCGAGACATAAGGAGACAGGAGCGGATAATTAAAGCCGCGTTGCATATCTGAGCGCAGCTGCGTGGCATCCCCTGGCCCTCGGGTCCTTCCTAGGGGAAAACGCTGGCGGGTGGGGATTTGGCGCAATTTAGCCAGCCACCAAGTGGCAAAGCGGGTTTACGGGGTGTCGGGAGGTTAGAATGACGGGCAGCATGCGGGCTTACGCCAGGCATCGAAAAGAGAAAGGCCTTTCGGGCGGAACGCTCACTGCAGTTCAAAAGGCTCTTGCTCATCGCCGCATAACCAAAGGCGCCGATGGGAAAATAGACTTCGAGCGCGCCGATCGCGAATGGGAAGAAAACCTCAATCAGCGCAAACGAAACACATCTCATCAGGAGGCGACCACTCACCCGGTTGTCACGGATGGCGAGCCCGGTGTAATCCCAACTGAAAGCTTCCTGGAAGCCCAACGGCAACATGAATGGGTCAAGAAGATGCGGGCGGACCTTGAATTGCAGGCCCGCCGCGGCGAACTCCTCGAGAAGGCTGATGTTGAAAAAGCGTGGGGTGAGATGTTGACCGCATTCCGAAACCGGATGCTACTGATGGTCGACAAGCTGGCTCCGCGCGTGGCTGTTGTTTCTGATGTCCTTGCATGCCGGGCCGTGATTGAGCGCGAAATCAAGGATGCCTTATTGGCGCTGAGCGAGTACCAATCCGATGCAGCATGAACCAGGCCGCACAGCTATTAACCAAACTATGCAAAGTCTGCATTGCTCCTCCTCCGGATCTTACTGTGTCGCAGTGGGCGGACAAGTTCCGCTTTTTGAGTTCGGAGTCTGCTGCAGAATCAGGCAAATGGACAACGCTTCCATTCCAGCGCGAACCGCTGGACGCCGTATCGGATTCCCAAGTGCGCAGGGTGGTCATCCGGGCAGCCACGCAGATGCTCAAGACGGTCACGATCGAAAACAGCATCGGATATTTCGTGACGCAGGATCCCGGGCCAATACTGATTCTGCAGCCCAGGGATGCAGATGTGAAGGCGTTCAGCAAAGAGCGCATCGCGGCGATGATCCGCGATACACCGGTTCTGCGCGGTCTATTCTCGGATCCGAAGAGCAGGTCTTCGAACAACACGATCGAGAAGAAGCTATTTCCCGGAGGGATGCTGGCGATCACATCAGCCGGATCACCGGGCAACCTGGCGCGCCGCGCGATTCGCTTTCTGTTTGCGGACGAGGTCGACAAATATCCGCCGACGGCCGGCTCCGAAGGAAATCCGATTTCTCTGGCCCGGAAGAGGCTAGCGACATTCCGACATCGGAAAAAAGAAATAATGACGTGTTCGCCGACTCTTCCGGGTTCGGAGATCGATCGGGCATACGAAGGTTCGGACCGCCGCGAGTATTATGTGCCCTGTCCAATCTGCGGTCATATGCAGAGCCTGATGTTGAAATTTTACACTCAGGTCCAATGGGACTCCTCTCTGACATCGCGGGAAGAGCAGGCGAAGTCCGCGCGATATCACTGTGAGAATCCTGATTGTAAGGCCGCCTGGGATGACGCAACCAGGTGGGAGGCGATAGAAAAAGGCGAATGGAGAGCACGCGCACCATTCAATGGAATCGCGGGATTCTGGATTTCGGAGTTGTACTCCCCATGGAAGCAGCTTTGGGAGATTGTTCTGGATTTTCTGACAAAGAAGGACAACGCCCAGGACCTTCAGACGTTCGTCAACACCAGCCTGGCCGAGAACTGGGTGGAAAAGGGCGAAGCGCCGGAATGGGAAATACTGCTGTCGCGCCGGGAAGAATACCAACCTGGCACGGTGCCTCGGGGTGGCCTATTCCTGACTGCAGGCGTCGATGTTCAGCGCGATCGGGTGGAGTGCGAGGTCGTTGCCTGGGGCCGCGGGCGGGAATCCTGGTCTGTGGACTACCAGATTTTAGAGGGAAAGACATCAGAGTCGGAAGTCTGGAAGCAGTTGGAAGTTTTAAGGTCACAGACGTTCAAGACAGAGCAGGGTGCGGAGTTGCCAATTACCCGTATGATTGTGGATTCGGGGGACCAGACGCAGGATGTCTATAATTGGGTCAGGACTCAGCCTGCCAGCCAGGTGCAGGCAATCAAGGGATCGGACAAAGGCATCCTCCCGGTTGGGCAACCCTCACCGGTCGATATCAACGTCGGCGGGAAAAAGATCAAAGCCGGACTTAAAATCAAGATTATCAACGTCTCGTTTTTCAAGTCAGAGCTGTATGCAAATCTCAAATCCCGCCGTCCGACGGATGAGGAGCTTTCTCAAGGCTATACGTTTCCTCCTAGATATTGTCACTTTCCTGCGGGGAAAAACTACGGCGACGAGCATTTTAAGCAGTTATGCGCCGAGCAGCTCATTATGCGGTCGAACAGGCGCACAGGACGAACAAAGCAGGAATGGCAACAGACCAGGCCGCGAAACGAAGCGCTCGATTGTCGCATCTACGCGAGAGCGGCCGCCTGGGATATAGGATTGGACCGCATGCAGGAGCGGCATTTCAAGGCGATGGAAGATCAATTGAAAGCCGAAACCGACAAACTGGAAGAAATCAAGGAGCAACTCAAACCAGAGCCTCGATCGCCGCGGAACAGTTCGGGAGAATCCGGATGGCTGCGCGGCCGGGGCAAAAATTGGCTAAGGAGGTAAGGCAGTGGCGGGACAAGTGACGCAGGCCAGCGAGGATATTGCCGGAGGCCTTGCCGGATACTGGCTTCGGGCGATTGATACGATTCCAGATGGCGAGTCCGCGCCAAGCGCAGATTACGACATTACACTGGAAGACGAAGACGGATTCGATATTCTCAGCGGGGCCGGAGCAGACCACTCCGATTCCGTTCAGGAACGAGCCATTCCCCTCGTGGGAACAACGCCCATCACCGTACCTGTCGGAGGCGGCCTCACGCTCAAGATTGCGAGCAACGAGGTCAACGGCGCAAAAGGCGCCATAAGGCTGTATTTCTCGAAAAATCCTTCATAAAAAATGGCTATGAAAAAGCATGGAGAGTCAGCTTTGCCCGGTTCCAAGATCAGTACAGTCGATTCAGCTATGATCAAAGAAATTCCGCCCGATCTCATGACGCCAGCCGCCGCGATCGCGGCATATCCGCTGTGGGAATATGAGACCATTTTGCTCGCCAGAGAATCGGATCTTAATGCCTATGGCGCCAAAGGATGGGAGTTGATTTCGGTAACTTCGCAGCCGGGTGATATGGCCATGTTTTACTTCCGGAGGCCCAAGGGATAATGGCTACTTCCTGGACTCAATCGGATATTGAAGCCCTCGAGGACGCGATCAAAAAAGGAGTGCTCCGCGTGCGTTTTTCTGATCGCGAAGTGCAATATCAATCGAGTTCCGAAATGCTGAAAGTATTGCAGGAAATGCGTTCGGCCGTTGAATCGCAGACGACAACGGGGGCCACCGGAACCACTTATGCACGATTCAAAAAGGGATCTTGATGATGCGCGAGGACGTAGAGCAGACCTGGCTTGATCAGGCCATCAACTGGCTGAGTCCCAAATGGGGTTTCAGACGGACGCAATTCCGGACCGCCCGCAATATTGCGTTGAGCTATGAAGCGGGGCGCACGGACAGGCGGGCTTCCGGCTGGATTACGTCCGATACGAGCGCGAATGCCGAAATCGGGCCATGGCTTGCGCGGATGCGGCAGCGGAGCCGCGATCTGGTGAGAAACAACGCGTACGCCACAAACGCGCTCGATGAACTGGCGGGCGCGTGCGTCGGAACGGGAATCCTGGCTCAATGCAAGATATCCTCCGGAAATGCGGCGCTCGCAAAGAAAATCATGGAAGCCTGGAAAATATGGGTTGACGAGTGCGACGCCGACAGGCAGCTGGATTTTTATGGCCTTCAGGATCTGATTATCCGCGGCGTAATCGAGGGCGGGGAGATGCTTATCCGCCGCCGGCTGCGCATGCCCGAAGACGGATATCGGATCCCGTTGCAGATCCAGGTTATGGAACCGGATCATTTGGATACGGGCAAGACGCAGGAAACGAAAACGGGCCGGATCGTTCAGGGAGTGGAGTTTGATGCGACCGGCAGACGCGTGGCGTACTGGCTTTTCCCCGATCATCCAGGAGACATCAGCGCCGGCTATTCCGTGAGGCGCATGGAATCCACGAGGATTCCGGCCGAATATGTCCTCCACGTTTACAGGAAGAAGCGGCAGCAGGTTCGGGGAGTGCCCTGGCTGGCTCCGGTCATCATGACGATGCGTGATGAGGACGAATATACCGAGGCGGAACTCGTTCGGAAGAAGATCGAAGCTTGCTTCGCGACTTTCATCACGCAGGCAGAGGGACCAGATACGCTATCCGTCGGATCGACGGAACGAAACGACGAAGGCCAGCTCGAGGAAACGGTCGAGCCAGGCATGATCAAATATTTGAAGCCCGGAGAGGATATAAAGTTTGGCGTGCCGAGCGGCACCGGTGCAGGCTATCGGGATTTCAAGCGGGACATCCAGACAAAGATGGCCGTGGGAATAAGCCTGACATACGAACAGATGACTGGCGATCTGTCGAACGTTAACTATTCGAGCTATCGGGCCGGGCTAATTTCATTTAGGACGAAGATGGATCAGTTTCGCTGGCTATGTTTTGTGCCGATGTTCTGCCGGCCGGTAAGCCAGTGGTTTGCTGATATCGCATATGCGGCAGGAGAAGTACCAACCCGCGATTTCCGAATGGAATGGCAAATGCCGAAATATGGCAGCGTGAGCCCGTCCGAGGACGCCAAGGCAACACTCTCCGAGTTGCGGATGGGAACGAAGACCTGGCCGCAGGCCGTGGCGGAAAACGGATACGATCCAGATGAACAGATCGCCGAAATCGCCGAGGCAAACCGGAAACTCGATAGTGCCGGAATCGTGCTCGATTGCGATCCGCGCAGCAGAACGGCAAGCGGCGGAAGCCTATCGCAAAAACAAGGAGAACGAGATGAAAATCCCTAAGTGTTTGATGCAAGCGGAACTCGCGCCTGTAAAATCGGATTCCGGCGCCAGGATTGCGACTTTGAAATGGTACACCGGGGCGACCGTGCGCCGCTTGAGCTGGGATGGGACCTATTACCTGACGCTTTCCATGAAGCCGGCTCATGTGCGCATGGATCGGTTGAAGTCGGGCAAGGCGCCGCTTCTGGATTCGCACAACGATTATAAGCTGGAGAATATCATTGGGGTGGTGGAATCCGCGGACCTGAAGGGGGATGCGCGCGTCCGGTTAAGCAACCGGGCTGAGGTGGATGCCATATGGCAGGACGTCCAGGATGGCATCATCCGAAACGCCTCAGTTGGGGCCTCCATCTACAAACTCAAGGACATAACCGAGAAGGACGAGGAAGGCAACGAAAAAACAAAGTCCTACCTGGCCGTTGATTGGGAGCCGATGGAAGTCTCCCTTGTGCCTATCGGCGCCGATCCCAATGCGGGTCTGCGGCTGGGAGAAAAAGATTTCACCGATGTCGACATTGTTTCCGTGACCTCGCGCAAGGCTGATGGCATTGATTTCGAGTTTGAGCGCGAAAAATTGAATTTGCTCAGGATGTAGATTTTACCCGGTCTTCGTCGCTTGAGATGGAGATCAAACAACAAACAACGCACCGGCCCCGCGAGAGCGGGCTTTTTTATTGGTGCCCATGAGGAGAACGAAAATGAACGTTCACGCACGAGACAGGCGGAAATGGTTTGCAGCCAATTTCGGCCGTGGCTATTTCAAATCTCAACCCCTGATCAATCCCTCGGGATTGATTGGATTTGCCCTGCCATGCGTGGTTGTGTTGCTTGTCTGTGCAGCCGCGCTCATGGCCTATTCTTTCACGATCCAACCGGAAGTCGCTTTTCTGCCTCTGGCCGGCCCGATGATCAATCTGGAAAAATTGAAGAAAAACAAAGCAGATTGGGCGAAGAAACTTTCCGAAATGCTCGCCACCGCGGAACAGGCCGGTGGATTTACCGACGAAACGCGAGCCGAGTACAATCAGCTGAAAGACAAGCTCAAAGCCAATAATGAGCTGATCGAGGAAGCCGAATCTCAGCATTCTGCCCCGCCTCCGTCCGATACGGACCAGGTGCTGCAGGACGCCGCCAGGAAGCAGAGGGAGGATTTGATCGAGGCGGGGAAAGCAGCCGAGCGGGCCCGCGTCGAGGCTATCAACGAGACGACGAAAGCCTTGAAGCTCCCTCAATCCTTCGCCAACGAACATATCCGCAAAGAGACCAAAATCGAACTTTTCCGCGAACTGGCTATTGCCGAAGCCTCCCGGCTCGAGCAGCGCAGGATGCAGCAGCTGCCCCAGGGCAGCCTGCAGACTCCGGTCACGGATCCCAGGCTGCAGGAAGAGAACGATGTCCGGCGGATCTCGCTGGTCGGAGCCCTGCTTGAGAGATTCCAGCCGAATTCCTGGATTGTCGACGAGCGCGAAAACGAGATCTCCTATGACAAGGAGCACAAGCAAAAGCTGTTTGTGGGATCGCGCCATTTTATCGGCATGAGCCTGCTGGATATCGCCAAGGACTGCCTCTCGAATATCGGCATCCGGTGGCAATCCAAGAGCGTCAGCGAAATCGTGAAGATGGCCTTCCAGTCGACTTCCGATTTCCCCTACATCCTGGCGGACAGCGCAAACAAGAGTCTGCGCGCCGGGTATGAATTGGTTTTGTCTCCCTGGCGGTTGATTGCCGCCCGGAGAAGCGGGGCCAATTTCAAAAGCATGTATGAGCTTACGCTGGATAATTCGACTCGGTTGTCGCAGGTGAACGAGTCGGGCGAATTCAAGCGCGGCGCTCTGGTGGAAGGACGCGAGTCCTGGGTGATCAAGACCTATGGCGAGATTATCGCCATCACCAGGCAGGCGATCATCAATGACGACCTTGGAGCGTTCACGCGGGCGCCCATGCTGCTCGGACAGGAAGTCGGGGCACTGGAGGCTTCGATAGTGGTGGGATTGATCAACACGAATGGCAACCTGGCAGATAACGTCGCTTTATTTGAAGCTGATACCCACAAGAACTACAATGCGAGCGCCGCCGCCATCGGTGTCGATACAATCGGAGCGCAGCGGGCCCTGATGCGTCTGCAGACCGGCACGGGAGGCAAAGTACTGAATATCGTGCCGAAGTTCCTGGTGGTTCCAGCTACTAAGGAACAGCTTGCGCTGCAATATACTTCCGTGGCTTTGCAGCCCGCTCAGTCATCCAATATCAATCCATGGGCAGGTCTCCTGATACCCGTCGTCCTGCCCGAACTCGACGGGACATCGCCGGTCGACTGGTATCTGTTCGCGGATCCCAATACACCCAACGGGACGGTTTTGATTTATGCGTATCTCGAAGGGCAGGAAGGTCCGTACACGGAGACCCGTCAGGGATTCGAGGTCGATGGCGTGGAAGTAAAGATCCGCCTGGACTTCGGGGCTGGAGTTGTGGACTACCGCGGCGCAACAAAGAAAGCCGGCGCATAGCCATCTGATTAGTCCAATTTAACGAAGCCCCGGAACTCCGGGGCTTCTCTATAACGAGAAAAAGGAGCGAATCAAATGGCACAGAATTACGTTTCCAAAGGCGAATTTATTTACGCCGCGGCCACGGATCCTACTACTCCCACCTCTGGGGATCCACTCATTGTCGGAACGATCGCGGGTGTCGCGATCACGGATGAGGGCGACGGCGGCAACGCATCCGGTGAATCCACGATTGCGACCGAAGGCGTTTTTGACGTCCCGGTCGTTGGGCATAACGGGTCAAGCGATGCTGCCGTGGCGATCGGCGATAAGATTTACTACGACACAGGCATTCATGGCCTGAATGTGAATTCAAGCGGCGTGCTTTTCGGTAAAGCTCTCGAGGATGTAGCCGAGGGGGACACCGAAACCATCAACGTTATGCTGATTCAGGCGTAGCTAAACACTCAACAATTCTGGGCTCCAAGGAGCGAATCAAATGGCACAGAACTATGTATCTAAGGGCGAATTCATCAATGCTGCCGCTTCATATCCGGCCACTCCCACCTCTGGGGATCCACTCATTGTCGGAACGATCGCGGGTGTCGCGATCACGGATGAGGGCGACGGCGGCAACGCATCCGGTGAATCCACGATTGCGACCGCGGGAGTTTTCGATCTTTCGGTGAAGGCGGTGAATGCCAGCGGAAACAGCGCGGTGGCGATCGGCGATAAGATTTATTACGTCGCCGGCGACACGCCTCCTCTCAGCAAGAAAAACACCGGCGTGCTTTTCGGTAAGGCTCTCGAGGCTATCGGAACCGGAGAGACGGCAACCATCAACGTGCGTCTTATCCAGGCATAGCGCGTGATCCTGACAATATTCGTCACGTGTCCATCGGAGCTGGGCGACGATTATCTGAAATTGTATCGTGAAGCTCTGCTCCGATGGAACCGGTCGGGCCTTGCCGATGCGCAAATTATTCTTCTTCCGCAACGCAAGATATCGATCGACGTCGATCCTTTTGAGGTCTGCAACATAGATTTTGAACATGTCGGCGGATATCCAGTCTGGGATGTAATGAGACACGTCCGCGCGGCGTGGCCAATGGTCCTGGGAGAATACGTATCCTTTGATCATCCTGAATTTATATGGGGCCCGGGCAGGCTTGAGAAAACCATTGAGTTTTTGAAAACCAGGCGCCCGATTTATGCAATGGGTAATCTGCGCAGGCCTGGGATTATATCCGGCGAAAAGGCTAAGAATTTCCGCGAAAGCGAATCGTCCAAGGCCGCCGCGATCTGGTTTCGCAGATTTATGGAGGAGAACAGTCTCTATTATGAGGCCGCGGCCGCTTTTGAATTCCTGCAGACAACTCAATGGATGTATTGGCTTGCATCGGAACAAAAGCCCGGACCGCAGCCATGGGTGGAGGATGTTTTCTATGCCGACAAGGCATGGCTGGACTCTTTTGGTTTTGTCAGAGGAGATATAGAACTTCCATTCCAGGATGTCTACGATCTGATGCAAATGGCGGCCAGAACGCTTTTTCAATTCGGATTGCCGTTTTATTGCTTCCGTATGACCCAGGACGTCAATCGCCTGATCCATTTATATCACCAGCGAAATTATTCAAGCTGGACGCCGGAGATGCGCGACTGGTTCTTTTCCGATCCCGATCGATGGAAAGGCACGCGTTTCTTGGATGAGGAAATATGGCAATCGCTGATCGAGCTGAAAAGCGATCCGAAAATGACGGACAAGCCGGTTTCCGAATTTCGATTCGGCCCGCGGGGTACGGCAATCAATTACGGCGTGGAAATCGCCAAATGGCTGAGCGGCGACGGAGTTGATGTCATGCGCAAATTTTATGCCCGGAGGGCCGGCAATGGATTCAAGTGAATTCGCCCGACTAATTAACGAACCCTGCATGAATGAGTTCGGGGAGAGTTATACGCTGACACGCTCAGAGGACTTGAAAGACGTCTCTCCCGCAACCGAGGCAATAACGGCAATTCCCTGCAATCTTCCAGAGCAGGAGACCAATGCGCCCGGTGATGGAAGCATCTATTTATTTTTATGGGTCAACGCCGCGGGCTTCTTGGATCCTCCGGAATGCGGCGACGAGGTGACGACAGACACGACCGTTTACAAAATCGTGGATAAGAAGTCTGACGGCGCAGGCGGGTTGTATTTGAAATGCCGCTACGACAGGGACGCGTGACATGGCATCCGTCAACGTCTACGTCAAACGCAAGCTTCGCCTAGACATGCTCAGCGTCCCGCAGCGGCAGATGTACGACATGGGGGTGGTAGGCCTGGACGCGATGAAGCGCAGGACCGCAAACGCCTACGGTATCGACGACCGGCCGGCGGCACCTCTGAAACCGAAGTGGAAAAACATAAAAAAATACAAAGGCTTGAAAACTGTCCGAGATCTGCGGGGTACGGGCATGATGTGGCCGCAAAACTACAAGGCCGGGAAACGGAAAGCTCGGCTGAAGTTTGTCGGCCATTTGATGGATCAGTTGCTCGTCCGGCGCGCCGGCGACAACGAAGTGCACATCCCGGAGCCCGGCAGCCGATATGGCCGCATGAAGGCCAGGAATAAACGAAACCGCGCAATGCTCGGCTTCTCGCCCGCCGATCGCCAGATAATCATGCGCCGTTTCCGCAGCATGATCAGAAGCGCGGCGCGGAAGCTGATCAGACCAATGGCCGCCTGATGATAGACCCTTCGGAACTCGTAGATAATCTGGTCGAGGCGCTTCAGAACATCGGCGACCTGATCGCAGCCATGAATGGAGAGGAAATCCGCATATGCGCCTATCATGACCGCTATCCGGACAAGGTGAGTCTTGAACAGGCGATCTACGAAATGCGGCAGCCCGGCATCATGGTGGTCTGGACCGGATCGTCCCCTGGCAGCCGCGGGGAATTCGAAACCTGGAAGCACGACATATCAATAATCTTGCGGGCGCGGCCGGAGGCAGCCTACGAAGAGAAATATACGTACTACAGCCTGTTCCGATCTATCTGGACGGGCAAGGCGGATCCGGACGACACAGAGGAAGTGCCACTCAGATACAAGAGCATCCATGAGTCATGCGACCCAATGGATACGCCAACCATCCGCCGGCAAACAGATGCCGCGGGTATCGATTATTTTGAAGTGCTTACTTCTTTCACGGAAATTGGAGACGACTAATGTCAGCAAATGAAAGAGAGATACTCATTGGCTTTGGAAAGAACAAACAAGCCGCCCTGGCCACGGCCAACACTGCTGCTGGCATGTGGCGTCTCAATAAACTAAACGCCAGCAATATGCACCCGAAGCTGAACACCGAGGATGACGCCGCTGAATTCGGAAAGGGCCACGGCCATGCCACCCAGATTTTCCCGACGTCATGGGACGTGCAGGGCCAGATCGAGAAATATCTGAGCGCGGAATTCGCGGCTCACGTAATGGCGTTCAGCCTGGGCAATGTGGTAAAGACGGGTACGCCGCCCAATTATATCTATACCTGTACGCCTCTGGATCCGGTGTCGGACGGCATTGAGCTGCCGAATTTCAGCTTTGTCGAGCAGATGAGACCCGGCGAGAGCGCCATCGTAGATTTTATGAACGTCGGCTGCGCCTACGAGGGCTGGAGCATGGTGATAGGCAGCGGTCCCGGTCGCGCAAACAGCAAACTTACCGCCGACGTTGTCGGCTCGGGGAAATTCACGGAACCATCGGGCATTGAATTGCCAGCGGCTACGGCCGAAAAACTGCTTCCGTCGGCGTCCCTGGCCGCGACTATAAACGGAGTAAATTATGTTTCGGCCAAGAATTTTGTGTCGCTCGAGGCCTCCTGGAAAAACAACCACAATCTTGATGATGGCTTCTATCCCGGATCCGGATTCCAGGGCGCTCAAGCCCAGGTCGAAACCATCACGCTCACAGGCACGGAAGGCACGGCAAATGTCGGTGCGGCCGGAGGGCTCACCAAGCTTGCGACCTTTGGTGACGATCTTGCGGACACTGCTGCCGATTTCGTGACGAGCCACGCGGCGGCCTACCTGGCCGTGGGAATTGTCGTCACAAGCGATGGGGCGGATCTTATTTTTACCGCCAACGTCGCCGGAACGGCATTCACAGTTCCGACCATTACCAACGCTACGGGCGATCTGAACGGCACGGTTGCCCACACAACGGCCAACATAGCGCTGGGTGATTCCGGTGCTATCCGTGGTCGGCTCGAAATCGGCACTCCCGTCCTGGGGCTTCAGTTTGTGGCCCGGTTCCAGTACGGGTCCATGGAATACAAGAAGCTCCGAGCCCAAACGGAAGGGACGGCGGTCATATCGCTGACCTACGACGCCAATAACACGCTCGAGCTGACCTTTCAGCGTCTGACCTTCGCGCTGGTCGAGCGGGGCGGCCAGAACGGAATCGTCACCGTGCAGGTGACGTGCAAGCCGATGATGCACAGCGCCAATGGCCTGATCACCGCGGTTGCCAAGTGCAATGTGGATGGCATCTGCGAGGCTGAATCCTAGTTCTGACCTAAAGTAATTTGGAGAGCAAAAGGCCCGATTAGCCGTCGGGCCTTTTTTAATGGAGATGACATGTCAGAAACACTATTCGATTTAGAGAAGCCAATTAAAGCCAAAGTAGTCCGCCCCGATGGCGACGTTTTGATAACACTTCGTTATCCTTCCAATGAGCAATGGATCGAGCGCAGCCGGCGGCGCAAGATACGAACCCGAAACCTCGGCGGCGGCAAAAGCCAAAGCATCCCACAATCCCCGGATCCGCAGGATGCCGAGCTGGTAAACAGCCTGCGGATTGACGAATCTCCTGAAGTCGACGAATACGAAGCCAAGCGGATTCTTGACAGCCTTGGCTCCGTCCAGATAGATGAAGAGCCAGTCCGCGAGGGCTCCATTATACGAGTGCCTATGAGGGCCCGCGGGATCGACCTGGTGCATGCGCTCCGGATCCCTACGGAGAGGGAAAGGGGCTCATTTCTGGAATCATCCGGGATTCCGGTTATCAGCCATGGATCGATAGATACCTATGGATTTAATCTCGGCGCAGCCGAGGCAACTTACAGGCAACTGTGTCAGGAATCTATTGGCTACAAGGGGATGGTTCCGGTACCCCATATGCTGGCGGCCATCAACGCGGCGTTTGAATTCATCGACAAGCAGCTCGAGGGCGATGACGAAAACCCTTGAATGGGAAGTGGCCGGAATGCCCTTCCCTGCGATATCTGATTTACTGGGGGCTGCGCAGAGAAACATTGTGCGACCCTTCTCTTTGCGCTGATCGAAATGAGGGCGAAGAGCGCTGCGGCGATTGCCCGCTGACCAGGCTGGACAACGCCCAGGCTTATACGCCAGCCGGCCAGCTGCTCCGGCGGGCGCTGCGCAAGCTGCAGGCAATAAAGCTTGGCGTGACAGTCACGCTGGATGACATTCAGGCGGACGAAATGGATGCGATGCTGATGATCGAACGGGAACGCGATTGTTTAGACGAAGAAAGACGTAAACGGGATGAATAACCAGGAACGCCTCGACATTGTCATCGCGGTTGACAATCAGAGCGGCAATCTCGCCATCAAGGAAACGAACAGGACGCTGGAAGCGATGGAACTCCAGGTCGTCCGGTCCATGCAGCGCTCCTCCGGCGGCGTTAACACGTTTGAGCGGTCTGTGGTTCAAATGTCGCAGAGAAGCCGCCAGGAAGTGCAGCGGGCGTCCGAGGCGGCGCAAATGCTCAGCCAGCAGTTTGGCGTCACACTCCCGAAAGGCCTGAGAAAGGCGATCGCGGAGAGCCGGACGTTGGGGTCCGTTATGACCGGACTCTTTAAGGTAAGCGCTTGGGGTGCAGCCATAGGCGTAGCCGTTGATTCTATTACAAACATCGGCACTAAACTCGGATGGTGGGGGAAACAGGCCGAGGACGTGACCAGAAAAAATGATGAGCTGACTAAATCTGTGCAGGATCAGAACAGGCAGCTCGATGAATATTATGACAAACTGGTGAAGATTCAGCAGCAGCGCGGACTCATCGGCTTGAGTGGATCGGAGCGTGAAGCCGCCCAAAGGAATATCACGCAGGCTGATGTTCAAATGGCAAGAAGCGAATGGGAAACCCTCGCCGCTCAGGCGAACAAGGCAGCGTTCGCGCTCGGCCAAATCACAAAATACACGGTCGTCGGCGGACAGCGACAACTGACCCAGGAATACAAAGATGCAGCAGACCAGGCCGCTAAATCGCTTCAGCTCGCCCGCGACGCAGAACAAAAATACATAATCACCAAGGAAGAGCTGATTAGTTCTACTAAGGAACTGAATCTTGCACTTCGGGAAGAGTCGGCGGAGCAGCAAAAACTTGCGAATGACCAATACACAACTGCCCTGGCTCGGATCAACCGCGAAACCCGCGAAATTGCCCAGGGCGTGGCGGAATGGAAGCGCCGCGTCGACGACCTGGCGCCCTCGCTGATTGAGAATGCCAAGCTTATCGAAAAGCAGCAGGAGGCAATGATGCCTCTCTGGCAGCGGGAACCATTGGAGCCTGCCGGGGCTGGGATGCCGGGCTTTGACACCATGACGCGCGAAGTTATGGACGCACAGCAGCGCGCATGGGATCAGCAGCAGCGCTACGCCATGGACCGGATCCGGGATATCCGGGACGCCGCCGGCCACATCTTCGATGACCTGATCAGCGGGAGCAAAAGCGTCTGGGAAAATTTACTCCGGACATTTCAGAGCATATTCCTCGCTCCCATTCGCATGGCGTTTCAGAACCTGGCCGCGTCAATCTTCGGCGGCTTCTCGGGCGGCGGGTGGGGCGGCCTGGCAAGCGCCGGTGCCGGCATTGCCGGAATGGGAGCCGGAGGCACGCCTCCATACTTCCCGAGTGCGACAGGCGCATCCGGCGGCTGGGGCGGCCTGTTTTCCGGCTTCGGCGTAAATATGGCCGCGATCAAGAATTTCTTCGGCGTCGGTGGCCAATATGTCGCGGGCCAATATGGCCAGGCCGCAATCCCATTCGGCGCCCTTCCACTCGGGCAGCAGCTCTCATCCATAGCGAAGTCTCCGGCAGCCATGATGGGCGGAGGCCTGCTCGCTCTCGGAGGCCTGCAGCGCGGCGGACTCAGCGGCATGGCGATGAGTTCGGCCGGCCTGGGCCTTACCGGCTTTGCCCTGGGAGCCAAGATCGGGGCGATCGGCGGGCCGCTGGGCGCGGCGATCGGCGCGGGAGCCGGCCTGATTGCCGGTTTGTTTGGCCTGGGCGGCGAGTCTCCGGAAGATAAGATGCGCAAGAAGGTCAAGGATGCCTATGGCGTGAATATTCGCGAGAACGACGTCCTGCGGCAATTAATAGCCCTTGCGCAGCAGAGCTACGTCGGCAGCTATGACCGCGCGATCCGCAGCGACCAGGGGCAGGAACTCATCCGCATGTATGCCCAGGCGACGGGGCAGACTCCTCGAGGCATGCGCGATCAGATGACGGCTACCAGCCTGATCCAGAGCGGAGGCGGAGTCTACCAGGCGGCCAGTTATTCCAACGGCGTACAGATCGCCAGCTCCGGAGGCCTGCAGACATATTCGCTGGATAGGATCGCCGCCGGAAGGTTTGGTAGCACTCCGAGAATCGAAATCCACGGTCTTAATTTGGTAGTGGATGGTGCGCGCGCCGCGATCGAGGGCGAGGTTATTCGTGTCATAGACGAAAAGCCTCGAGCTATCGCCGCATCCGTTATCACATCGGGCAAAAGCTCATCCGGGCGGCGCGAATTAGCGAGCGCTTTGCTTGCGCCGGGGACGTTAACGAGTTGATATATGCCCGCATCCGTATCTAATGCAGCTCCGGCGACGGTCATGCCGCTAAGCCTAAATAAATCATTCGTCCACGCGCGGCCGCTGCCCGTGCTGGCGAATGAATACAGAAACGGCGAATACCAGGGAAGCGATCTGGCGGAAACGAGCCGCCGCAGCTGGCGCCTGGGGAAGCTTCTAACAGCGACGGACCTGGCTACCCTGCGGACCTTTTACTTTAACCGAAAGGGTCCGCATCAGCCGTTTTACTTTTATGACCCGTGGTCCTATCACGATCCGACCGGCACGGAAACAACGGGCAGATACATTGTCCGGTTCAACTCGCAGTGGAATCAAATGAAAGGTCTGACGCGGCTATCAACCGACCTGGAACTAATCGAAATAGCGTGAGGATGTGAAAAATGAGAAAACTTTGGCTTTTCTGTGTGCTGCTCGCCTTTATTTGCGCGCCCGTTTCGGCAGAAACGAGATTTGTGACGCAGACATGGACCGCGGCGGCTAATGGCTCCGTGACCGATATGATCGTAAGCGAAGGATTCCTCTCCGGGTACGGTTTCTATCTCGATATCGTGCGCACGGATCCAGGGACTCCGTCCCCCACGGACGATTACGACGTCGAGATATTGGATGCATCCGGAAACGACATCCTGGGCAATGCGGGACTGAATCGCGACGATGCGAATACCGAAACAATCCGGCCGTCTATTGGATCGTACCCATGTAGCGGAGCCCTGACAATACATATAACAAACAACTCCGTGGATTCCGCAACCGGTACGGTTTTGCTGGTTTTTTCGGATAAGCCCGTAGGAGCGGCGGCCAGTGTTACTTTTGCCGAGGGATCCGCCGCGCTGCCCACCACTGTCATTCAGGATTCGGATGATGCGGTTGTTAAACCCGGCGACGCCACAAATAAATCCGTCAGAGTGTCCATAGTGGACGGTATTACTCCGGATGTGGACGAAGGATCGCCTGCAAGCACTCCAGCCACGATAGCTGGCATGGCTGAAACTTCCGAAGCCCCCGCTGTCGACGACGGGGACGTGGTGCGGAAGCGCTTCACCGTCACGGGCGTGCCGCTCAATTGGGGGCCGGCGCTTCCCGGAGACACTTGGAAATATAGTGCGTTAATTGAGACCGATTCATGGACGGCAATCAAGGCTGGGGAAGCAAATTACTATATGTGCGCGACTGTCGCATATGTCCAGAACAGCGATTCATCGGTAGCGACCGTGTTCAGCATCTACGACGATGACGATGGGGACGTCGGCGACGCGACTCTGGTATGGAGCGGCTACGCTGCCGCCTCCGGCGGAGGCGGAAAAATCGGAGAAGGAAATGCTCCAGTATTTTGTTCCGCGACTATCGGCAACGGGCTGTATTTCGTGGCTGGCACAACCAGTTCCGAGTCTCGCGTCACGGTCAGGGGATTCCGCACCAAAGTGGACGCCGAATACTAAGGGGGGGGCATGAAAAAGCTACTTATTCTAGCTCTGATTGTTTTCTGCTGCCCGCTTTTTCCGGCGACCAAATCCGTGCAAGGATTATACCAGCCGGTAATATATTTCGGGAGTAATGAAGCGGGGACGGAAACGATTAGCCTCGACAACGCCGCGGAAACTTCGGATCTAATTTCCTATAGTTTTATTGCGCCGAAGAGTCCATTCGGCGGGACCATGAAGCTCTCCGGCTTTCGGGTTTATTTTGGGACGGCAACAGATACGCCGGAAGTGACCGCCTATTTATATAGCGACAATGCTGGCGTACCAAATACCGTGGTAACAAACGGGACGGGCGTTGAGTCGTCGGCCATCACTTCTGACACCTGGGTTGAATTGACATGGGGCGGAACACTACCGACGCTCACCGAGGGGACTCAGTATTGGATTGTCCTAAAATGCACGACAGGGACGTCGGTAGCTATTACCCGTGCCTATGGAGGTGCGACCTATTTCCCAAGCGGCGATGGAGGCTCTACGGGCGCTGGATCGGGTAAATGCTGGTCCGGCTGCGGCGATTCATCGACGGATGCCGGATCGACATGGGGCGGAACGGATCGCCAATTGGTAAAGGGCTATCGGATCAAAATCACCGATGACACCGATATCGCGTATTTTGGCATACCCCTGAAGGCCCAATCCACAACAATGAGCGGTACAGCGTACCGAATAGACGGCACTCAAGAAACTGGTTTTGGCATAACGACTCCTGCAGATACAAACATCAGGGTGAAGGCCGTAGGATTTTATGTCAGAACTGCCGGAACGCCCGGGAATCTAAGCCTGAAAATGTATACTGGCACGGAAACTACCGCAACGGCTACCGGTAACGCGATTCCCGTTGGCAACGTATCCACCACGGGATCTCAATACCAATTCAGTTTTAGCACGCCTGTTGCGCTGAGCGCTTCGACGATTTACAGATTTGTTTTGAGCGCCGCCTCTGGTTCCAACGCAGCTAACTATTATTACATCATGGCAACCTCCATGGATAACGATGCAGCCTCAATTGCCATGCATCCTTGGGGACAATTTCTTTGCACCATTGACGGCGGGACATGGGACGCAGACACAACTGATTACACGGTTCCCGCCTATCTGATATTAGACACCACGGATCCATTTACGGCTTGTCCTGCAGGCGGGACCTGTCCGGGAAGGTTTATACAATAGTGCGCAGATTCCTGTTTTTATTGTTCCTGTTGATTCCTGCGGCCGCTCGCTCGGCTGACGTTACCGCATGCGGAACGCTAGGCACTGCGGGCGCCACCTATACGCTGCAAAACGATGTATCGAGCAATGGCACCTGCTTTGTCGTAACGGCCAAGAATGTCAAGCTGGATTTAAACGGCCACACGGTTACATACGATAACCAGGCGCGAGTGGACGGCGACCTAAACGGCGGATTTGAGGATGACGATGATGGCTGGACGCTTTCCGCAAACGCCTCCATATATGAAGGATCATACATAGATCCGGTGACGCTTTTCAGCGGATCAAAGTCTGCGCGGATCCAGATTCCTAACGCAGATCAGGCTGTGATTGGAACAACCACGATCACGCTCGCCGCGAATACCAGCTATGCGATTGGCGGATTTGTTTTTAACAACGTCAGCTCAGCCGTTACGGCGTACATCAAAATCCATGGCGGCACCACTGCCAGCCAGGTGGGACGGACGTACCGCGGGTTTCAATTTATTAAGGCGGAATACACAACAGGAGCTGCAATCGAGGAGGTGACAGTTGATTTTGGAATTAGCGGCGGCGCAGAGGCGGCTGCCGGGCATATCTATTTCGACGATATCCGGATCCAGCGAACACGGCTGGGCGGTATCGTAGTCGGTCCTCCATCATGGCAAGGAACTGCGCGGATAAGCGATCTAACGGCTTATGGAGATGCCGATGGCGCGGAAGTGTATGGCGGCGCGGTAACGCAGGGTGTTGGAAAATCCGACTGGTCTCCGGCCGTTTACGTGGCGGCCGGCACCACTGGATTTAAAGTTCACGACACGACACTAACGGCGTCCGGCATTGCGTCTGCAGCTCTCAAGGTGTACCAGTTCATTTCTGCGGAGATTTATTCCAACAACATTTACAATCCGATGGAAGCCCTGCAGGTCCGCGATCACTTTGACGGAGCTGCTATCAATAATGAGGCCTCGGGCTACAATTCTCTGATTCATGACAACACAATCCATACCGGAATCCAGACCGGCATACGTGTCAGCCAGACCTCCGGGCAGACACAGAACAAAATCTATCTGAATGCAATCACGCTACAAACCAAGTACACCAACGACTTTGCGATTGTCGGTTCGGGCACGGAGATCTACCAAAACACTATTACCTGCGGTACCGGAGAAAATTCATGCCGAGGCATCCTCTCGGGAGAAAACGCATCCGGGACCATGATTCATAACAATACAATCACCGTTCAGGAGCTTGAACGCAATCAGGAGTACGATGGCTGCCAATTTGGAGGCGCTTACGGGATTCAGGTTGAAAGTGGAAACATCGGGACTAAGGTTTATGGAAACACCGTAACGGTCAACGCAGTTGAGTGCGAAGCGGCTGCGATGCGATTTCTCGATGAGGATGATGCTCTAAACAACCTGATTTACGACAACTCCTTTACAGCAGTCGCCGCCGGAGAGCACGCAAAGTCCTTAAAAGTCGGACGCTGGCACGGAAATAGCTTTCAGGTCTATTCCAATACGTTTACGACAAACTCAATCTGGATCGACGTATCGTCCAGCGGAACGCTTGATCCCGATATATTCGACAATACCTGGGAGACTGCCGGCGAGCTGGCGGACCCGTTTTATCCGTTCATGATTGCCGCCTGGGAGAATATCCACTGGATAGGGAAATTTTGCGACAACAGCTATGGCGAGGGTGATCAGGCGCGATTTGAATCCAGCTTATTTAGGGAGGATGTGTCCTGGCCCAGCAATATAGACGCCGGATCATCCTTCACAGTGGAGATTTGTTCAGAAGAACCTGATCCGCCCCTGCCCACGAGCCGCACGGGCGGCGCGCTACGACTGCGGGGGCATTAAGATCAGAGCAATTATTGATATTTTAAAATCCAGGGCGCGAGCGATCGTGCCTTTTTTGTTTAAGGGGGCACACAGATGCTGGATCTAGCAAAACACATAACAAAATGGCGCATTACGAAATACCGCAACGAAGAGGATTTCAAAGCCGGCAAGGCTTTTGAGCGGGTAGAGTTTAACGGAAATCTGCTGCTCAACGAGGGTATCGCGGTGCTGCAGAGCCTGCTTATCGGAACAGGAGGAACGGCTTTCAGTAATGCCAATGCTTATCTGGGCGTTGGCGATTCGGACACGGCCGCGTCTGCAGCCCAGACCGGCCTGCAGGCCGAAACCAATAAACTGTATAAGGCGATGGAAGCGTTCTATCCCAATATTGCCAGTCAGACAACGACCTGGCGCGCGATATTTGGCAGCGATGATGCTAATTTCGCATGGAAGGAATTCACTGTCGCAAACGGCAACTCGGACTCCGCCGTCAATCTGAACAGGAAAGTCTCGGCGCAGGGCACCAAGACCTCCGGACAGACATGGACGTTGGACCTCGCCATCACCTGGAGTTAATAAACAGGGCCGCCGCCCTGAGTCTTTAAATCTCTACGGGACCGACACGCTCGGCAAGAAGTATAGTCCGCTGTCGAACGAGGTGCAGTTTCTTCTTGTCGGAGAAGCAATCTCGGAATCAGGAGTTTGTAATGGCGATCACGCTACAGCTCGTATGGGGCAATAAGCAACGATTCACCGAACTTACCGAAGAGTGTGTCAAAGCTGCGTGTCAGTATCCCTATGGCTGGGAAGTGCGCGTCAACTACGCCGATGGCGACCGCATCTATAATGAGTTTCTTCTGTTTAAAGAGGAACCGGATTTCAAGACTCTTGAGACTGCCGTGCTTGAGCGCCAGAAGCAAGTAGAGGATCGTGTAGCGATGGAAGCTGCTGAGATGGCTGCAATGATGGCCGGACCAGAACCCGTGGTAGACGCTGCGAAGGTCGAAATCTACAAAGACCTTTGCACGTTCCAGAAGGAACTGGAGAAGGTGGACGTGAAACTCTCCGCGCAGTTCGTAACGGTGATGGACAAATACTACGGTAGTTTGAACAGCAAGGAAGTCGAGCAGGCGACGGCTCTGATCGCAGCAGAGGAGAAACCGTGAGTACATTTTATTCACAAGGCAGTGATGTTTGGTCCAAGCTGACGAATTGGGACACCAATCCCGCCGGAGGCGGCACTGATCCGGCCAGCGCCGATGAAGCCGGGATGGATAACCATACGTTCATCGTTCAGGCAGGCCACACGATCTCGCTGGACATCGACGGTACGGGATGGACAAACGGCATCGCGGGATGCACCATACAGGGACATGCCACGACACCAGGGACGCTTCGGGCATATGGCGCATGCGGGGCTGTCGGCTTAAAGATCAAAACCGGGACGACTATCGCTGGCACAGATGCGGCAGTAAAAGGACGCTTGCTTGTTAATCTCAGTGGTGTGTGGGGAGAAACCGGATCACTGGCATGGGGAAATAGCTGCACATTTTTGCTGAATACCACAGGCTACATCGACGCTCAATATCTCGATATCGCTCTTTATGACACGGAGCCTGCCAACAAGTACGTCGAAACCTACGGCACGAAATACACCTGCACGGAAGCCAGCACGGACGTTGCTCCCGATACCGATCTCATCACGTTTGCCGAAGGTACTCCTCCGAGTGCGGGAACGCCCGTAATGGTGCGCTCAGCGGGAGTGCTGCCAGGAGGATTGACTACCACGGATATTTATTACGTCCGGTCGATCACGGATCTTGGGGCAACATTCACCTGCAAACTATGCCTTCAGAATAGTGATGATTCAGCCGTCAATATCACCAGTGCCGGAAGCGGCGCTCTGTATATGTACTCGGGCCACACCAGCACCAGCACGGCGACGATGAACGTTATTCAGAACGTAACGGGTGACGCTCAATGGGCGAGTGGCGCGTCGGTTACGCTGGTAGATTGCAATGCTCCGGAGAATTGCGATCAGCAGCGGGTGACGATTAACGGAGCGCCAAACGCGGGCGACATCACGCTTAGTGCCAATGTCGATTCAGCGCAGTATCCGCTTGCGCGAATCACTCTTATGACGCGCAACGTGGCGATACGCAGCAACACGACAGGTAACAACATTGTCGTTTATGCCAGCGGATCAACTCACGGCGGTGTGTTTCAATGTGAGATCAGATCGACGGCGGGCACAGGTACTACGTTTTATGGTTACGGCGTCAACTACGGCACGTCGCACACGATCAGCGGCACGGTCAGCGGCTGCAACTCCGGCCTCAACTACGGCACGTCGCACACGATCAGCGGCACGGTCAGCGGCAATTCATATAATTTCCGATTCCAGAATGCGTATGGAACAAGCAACCAGAATTTACAGGACATCATAGTTCGCGGGCGCGCCATATGCGCCGCATCATTTGTGGATCGCAATCTTGCCTACGGCGGCGATCAGCAGGTGTACTTCGAGGATTATGGCGGCGTCTTGGGTGAGCAGTACGCCGCTCACGCTCAGGGCGATGTATATCGAAACGTCGGCACGTTACGCAGCGGAGGGGCAGCGAGCAGCATCCGTGTTGTTCCGTTGAGTAGTTTGGCTGGTGGCGGCTATGTCCGCTTCTTTGAATGGACCGAACTCGACGTCCCCGAAGATGCCGAAATCACCCGCACGATCTATGTCTACGGCGAAGGATGGTCTACGTTTCCGCTCGCCACGGAACTGTATATCGAAGCTGAATATCTCAATCACGCCAGTCTGCTGACCACCGCGACGATAAAGAGCGAGCAGGTGCTTGCGGCGAACGAAGCATGGACGGTTTTATCGGTGACGTTCACACCGCTACAAGTCGGGCCTGTACGATACAAGGCGTATTTGAAGAAGTACGAGGCGGCGGCAGAGATTCATGTGGATAACGCACTTTATACGAGTTAAGCAATGGCTAAGAAGGAAGCACGTTGGGTTGATGGGCAATCGGTACTTCCGCAAACACGGCCTGCTGCAAATATTTTTTGGGAATGGAGCGACGGCAGAAGTGGATTTATCGCGTCTTCGGGCTTGTCGGGATCCATCTGCCAGTTGTTGGAGACGGCCACCGGGACGGAAAATATATCAATATCTGTAACCATTCCTGTTGCTGATGGCGCAGCTGGCCTGGAATCGATTCTGCCGGCAGCATTGCTGCAGATAGCAGAATCGGCGTCCGGTTCGGAATCTCCATTCATTCAAGTTTCTGTTTCCCTTGACGATTGCGGCGGCGCGGAAGAAGCGATATCAACTTTACTTGCGCTATTGAAATCGATCGCCGATGTCGGCCAGGGCGCGGATGCTCCGAGCATATCAGTCGCGCTCGCGCTGGAGGATACGGCCGCCGGGAGCGACGTCCCGATTATTTCAGCAATTATACCCGTGAGTGATATCAGCTCCGGGATGGAATCGATCCTGTCGGCAGCATTACTGCAGATAGCGGAAACTGGTAGTGGCTCAGACTCCGCAAAGTGCTCAGGCCTCTGGGCGGCTGCGCTTGCTTGTGCCGCCCAGGTCATCCGGGTAGGCCGGGAAAAATTCACAATCTCCCTAAAGTCGGATCCCTATGTGATTAAGGTGAAGAGGTAGAAGTATGGATACGCATTTGCACGATCCCGAAGACATATCGAAACACGCATTCGATTGGAGCGACTGGCTCGAAGAGCGGGAAACAACCATCGCGGACTCCGACTGGGAGGTTCCCGAAGCGCTTACTGAGGTCGACAGTTCCTTTACGGACACGGTCGCCTCGATCATCGTATCCGGGGGCTCCGATAAAACATCCTATATCATCACCAATCATATAGTCACCGCCAACGGCCTCGAGGCCGATCAATCGTTTATCCTGAAAGTCTATCACCGATAATTCATGACTGAATACCTGGGCCAGGTCGAGATACCGGAAATCACGCCTAGCGGCACATTTCCGTTTACTCCCGATTATGGATACGGATATGCCCAGTCTCCCGGCGTTGTCATCCACCAGTTCGGCAGCGGCAACGCTAAGATCGAACAGCGATTCTATCTCGGAGACGGAGCAAAACGGTTCACAGTCCGCAGGGCATTCCTGACGGAGACAGACAGGATTGCCCTCCGCGATTTCTGGGAAGATTGCCATGGGCCATATGGGGCCTTCACTTATAACGCCCCAAACGACAACGGCATCGGCACGACAGCTTATACAGTGCGCTTTGCGGATGAGGCGCTGTCATGGGAGCTATTGACAGATTATCTTTCATCCGTCGGCGTGACCCTGATTGAAATACCGTCCTCGTCCCCAACCTATACGCTGAACGCAACACTGGACCGGTTTCCGTCGACGGCGCTGGAGTCGGCGTTGCTATCGCAGACCCAGCAAATTATTCCTCTAATAAAGATTCAACCAAAGGAGACCGGATATCCGGCCATATATGTCAGCGACCGGCGCTGCACGATCGGATCGCAGCTGTACTTTGCGCGATTGCTGGATTTCGACGGCATTTCTCAATCCATAGGCGGGGAATCGGACGAGGCGCGTTTCGTGTTTGGCAATGCGGACCGCGTAATGCGCGACCTGGTCAACGACGTGGATCTGAACCGGGCATCATTGGAGTTCTCGCTGTTTCACGTAGGGACCGGCATCAAACTGAATTTGTGGAAGGGAGAGGTAGTCTCCTGGACCATGGATTCCGGCCCGGAATTCCAGCTCATCGCGGCGGACGGCATATACGAGCTGACTCTGCCCTATCCGTGCCGGCGGATTTCACGTACCTGCTGGAAGGTATTCAATGACGGGAATGGATGTCCCTTCGCCGCGCAGGGCTCCATGGATTACACGCATTTCCCAGACGCCGACGAGGAAACGTGCGATAAATCATACGACTCGGCCAACGGATGCCTGGCGCACGGGATGAAGCGGTACTTCGGCGGGATCCTCTGCAAACCACAGACGGCAAGGGCCGGATATTTTCTGAATAGAAGGACCGTGCAGTCTCAGGTTTCCGACTCGGTTTACGAGATGGTCATACCGGAGATTTATTGCGCCAATCCCAGCTACGTCGACGAGGACGGGGTCACGAAATACGGTATGCCGGTACCCGCGCTTGTTGCATCGGGCCGGGATGAGCAGGATGAATACCAGGCGCTCGGTATCGTCGGCGAAGGGCCGGTTGTTTTCCGGACCGGGGCCGGGCATACGCTCGACGATATGACTGCGGTTGACGGCGGCGCGAGAGCCGTGGAGGGTAACGACCCGGCGGGTTCGGCGGATTTTTTCTCTTTGTCAATGGACGGGAATCATACCTGGGGAGACTGGCGCAAGGTATATAGCGGCGGCCGGACATATGACGATAATTTCGCAGCCGGCACTGCCTTCCTGGTAATACGACGCGATGACGACGACGGTATACAGTTAAGCAAAGCCGGCGACCATAAGATGGAGGCCATTGTCACCTATGGCCTATACGGATGGATCTGGACCAGTTCGGGGTCCCGCAGTTGGAGCACGCTGGTCAATCCGGTCTGGATTGTAGTGAATATGCTGCTCAAGGCTCTTGGCCTGCGCTATGCGTCCGCATCGACGGCTGAGCAATATTTCGACGTCAATGCCGCGATCGCAGCCGCTGCCATTTGCAGCCAGAGCGTTACAAAGATCGTCGGCACCGGCAATGAAACCCAGTTCACTTTTCAGGGCATCGTGCGCGACGAAAAGCCGCTGCGCGACTGGATTCAGGACGTCCTGATGAATTGCCTGGGGTACTACAGCTGGAAATTCGGAAAGCTGAAAGTCGGCATTCGCTGCAATTCCTCGGTCGAGGAGGCTTTCACCGAGGGCAATATACTTTTCGGCAGCCTGCGCCTTGCGCCATCGCGTCCCTCGTTCAACCACCTGACCGCATATTTCAAGGACCAGGAATACCGTTTTGTGGCAAATAGCGTGGCAATCTACGATATCGACCACGCCAAGCTTGTCGGCGGGGCGACGGCTCCAGTCTATAACAAGGCCCAAATGGATTTAACCGGGGCCACCGGCAAATCCCAGGTTGCGCGGATAATTACTACAAGATTGCGCGAAGAGATCGGAGGCATAACGGCGACGCAATGGGCGGCTGCGCGGGACATAAGCTTCAACACGACAATTCTGGCGTTGGCCGTTGAACCTGGAATGGTCTGCTCATTGACGCATTCCGATATGCCCGCCGGCGTACTCGAGGGGGAGCCCGAACCCAACTACGGTGAATTCCGCGTCACCGGATGGAAGCTCAACAAGGATTACTCGATCGGGGTCACAGGCAAAACTACCGTCAACGAAATGTATGACCTCACGGTTGGCCCCAAGCCGGCCGACGTCGTCGCGGATCCGGTGCCAGTGGAAGCCGAAATATCGGAAAGTCCGTTCGGCCCACTCTATGATCCCGCGTCGGATAACAAGCTGACGCCGGTGGAGAAGAAATTTTACCGGCTCGAGTTTGAAGCAATCGTAAATCAAAAACCAGAACTGGACACGAAGGCCGACTTCTGGGGGATCACGACCGAGAAAGAGGATTATGACCAGAAATTCCAGGACCTGGCCGACTACCTGAACGAGGGCCTTGAATGGGAAGCCGGCGTCCCGTCTTTGCTGGGAGCATATTCAAGTCTGTTCGATGGATCCTGGTATTACGACGGCTCCGGCTATTACGACGGCGGTGAGCCGATACTCGTGTCGTCTGACATTAACGGCGCCGAATTCAGGGGTTATTGGAACGCTTTCTATCTGGCCAGAACCATCCTGCAAAATAAGCTGATCCAGGAGGAATACGACGGTAGCCTGATCACGGAAGGATCGATCCCGGCCGGCGCCCTTGGCGAGGATTCGGTCGCGTCTGAAAATATCGCTCCCGAAAATGTCGAACAGGGCCACATGGCCGTCGGGGCGGTCAGCGCGGACCGCGGCGATCCGTCCGCGACCGATTTCAACAGTCTCACCGATGACGGTGCCTGGCACGATCTCGACCTGAGCGCGATCGTGCCGGTGGGATACCGGATGGTGCTGCTGCGCTTTATTGGAGGATCCACCAGGAGCAGCGCCCAGTTTTATGTGCGCAAAAACGGCGCAACCAACAACATCAACGCGGACTCGGTGGAAACCAACGGGGTTGAAGCGGTCCGCTGCAGCTTCCTGGTTGCGTGCGACGCAAACAGGGTAATCGAATACTGGGCCACCGAGGACGGCTGGACCGTGATGGCATTAACCGTTGCAGCCTACTGGCCGTAAGGGAGGCGGGAAAAATGAAACTCGCGATCGCGAAAGTGGAGCGCAATCGGGACAACGAAATTGTCAAAGAATCCCCTGTTGACATGCAGGCAATTCTGGCCGACAGGGAGAAGCTTTTGACCGGCGTCCTGCCAACCGACACGGTGCACATTGAATCGATATACTGGAATATAAGGGACGGCATATTCCAGGTGCATTTTTCTCTGGGCGGCGTGGACCAGGCCGGCAATTATCACCGGAATCCAAATTATAAAGTAGAGACGGAAATCTGGGGCCGCACCCGCACGCCCGCGCTTTGGGCCAGGTACAATCTCGAAAACGTAAAAAATATTTCTTTTGACGACGTCATCGTCTGGCTGTTCAGGGAGAACTCGGTGTACTTTGCCATCAAGGACAAGTGGCAATTGCCCGCCAGCGTGGAAGTCAAGGTCGTCGACGACGACGGCAAGGTGGCCGCCGATTACAAGCTCGGATCCAGGCGCGCGAAAATCAGTAAATAGAACCTCAGTATTTTTTGAGCCGGAGGAATTATGGCGGATTTAACAGAAACATCGGCATGGACGGCGGGAGTGCGGAGGCT